>SKDY01000322.1_pt1 | contig 41487 bp, 42 predicted proteins | sample 4826591 | NCBI WGS metagenome assembly SKDY01 (sample SAMN11008823, study PRJNA524170) | human gut metagenome | biome: Human fecal sample; material: Feces; isolation source: fecal sample from pouch patient p10, p22 | host: Homo sapiens | place: Israel: Tel-Aviv | collected 2016-06-15 | reverse complement strand
TGACTCTTTTGATACATCGCGTGGACACAGCACGCTAATGGTTCGCTCATCGCCGCACCTTCATAGCTTAAATGATCCGGCAGTAAATGAATGCTTTCTTCTCGAGCCAACACATAGTTTGCCATGGAACCATTTTGCTGCGTGCCGATTCCTTTTCGATGGGGACACAAATTATACTGCTTTTCCTTGCAATAATCGCATTCGCCGCAGACATAAAAGGTCGTCTCACTTGTTACCCGATCACCAACTTTGACCTTTGTTACATTGGATCCGACTTCAACTACCTGCCCAGAAAATTCATGTCCTAGGACGACGGGAGTAGTGGGATTTTTGTATTCACCTTTAAAAGTATGGATATCTGATCCGCAAATACCTGTATAAGCGACTTTAATCAAGACCTTGTCATCTGTTGCTTCTGGAACAGATAAATCGATAAATGCCATTTGATCGTAGCCTGAGGCTTGTTTTGAAACACCCTTCATCATTTCTTTTCCTCTTTTCTATCTTCCGGAAAAATCATTACTTTGTTATAGGATTCTTCACGATTCACTGTCAGATCAAATGCTTTTTGAATCTCTGCCAATTCGTAACGATGAGAAATCAATTCTTTTAGCTTTATTTTCCCCTGTTCGATAAACTTCGCAGAATGTATCCATTCTTTTCCCGGAAAAGGTGCTGAATAAGAATTCCAGAAACCGTTTATTGTATATTCTCTTCTAAAAATATTTTCAAAAGCTCGTTGGTGTAATAGAACATCTGAATAAGCGATTCCTTGGTAGCCAATTTTTCCGCCTTTTTTTGTAATTAACAGGCACTGCTCTTCTGTAATTTTGGAACCAGCACATTCGATAGCAATATCTACCCCAAGGTCGTCAGTTAGCTTAAATATTCTTTCTTCTAATGATTCTTCTAAAGAATTTATCGTATCTGTTACGCCGTACTTTTTTGCTTCGTTTATCTTATTTGAGTCGATATCAATGCCAATAATCTTTTTTACACCAGTTAATCGCAACCACTGAACTGTTAATATTCCGATCGTACCTAAACCAAATACCGCTACCGTATCTCCGATTTTAGGATCTAAACCCATTACACCATGAGCTGCTACCGCTAATGGTTCAATCATTGCGGCCTCTTCAAAAGAAATGCTTTCCCCAATGTTGATCACGTTCTCTTCTGGAACAGTCACATACTCTTCAAAACCGCCATACCGGTGAGAACCTATCATTGTATAGTCTTCACACAGCTGATATTTTCCCGATTCACAATAGACGCATTCATGACAGGGGATCAGAGGCGCTACAACCACTCGATCGCCAATCAATATCCTTTTTACTTTACTTCCTATGGATTCAATGACTCCAGAAAATTCATGCCCCATAACCATGGGAAGCTCATATTTCCATTCGTTCTGCATTTTATGGATATCAGATCCACATATTCCTGCAGCTTTAATTTTTACCAAAACCTCATGCTCCTTAGGAATTGGCTTTTCGATAGTTTCTATTTCAAATTGATTCAATCCTTTTAACAATGCGGCTTTCATGACAAAACTCCTCCCTTTCAAAAAATTAAGGGACCCATTTTAGAGTCCCTTAATTCAGTAGTGACTATAAAAAATTAAAGGATTCCAGAAACCAGTTGAGAAAATTTCAAAATTACCCAGTTTAGGAAATTACCGCCCATATCGAGTGTTGATACTTGTGTTGCTCCTTTGGGAAACTCATACACGCCTCGCATCATTTCCGTATGAACAGGAGCAAAATTAGTTGCCATGTATAATGCCAATGCTATTACAACAGTTCCTGTTAATACCGATTGAATAATATTCCCTTTCCGATGAGCAACAATTAAAGAAACATAAAAGGGGATAGTTGCTAAATCACCAAAAGGTAATACTTTGTTCCCCGGCAATATTACAGCGATAAATAAAGTTATTGGAACTAAAAGCAAGCCGGTTGCCAAGTTAGCTGGGTGTCCAGTGGTAACCGCAGCATCTAAGCCTAAATAAATTTCTCTTTCACCATAACGTTCTTGTAAAAAATCTCTGACAGACTCTGAAATCGGGATGAGACCTTCCATTAGGATTTTTACCATCCGTGGCATCAAGAACATTACTGCTCCCATGTTAATGCCCATTTTTAAGATGCCTCCAATATCATAACCGCCTAGTGCAGCAATGGCTGCCCCGATAATAATTCCCATCATCATTGGTTCGCCAAAAATTCCAAACCGTTTTTGGATCGATTCTGGATCAGCGTGCAACTTATTTAAACCAGGAATTTTACTTATAGCAATACCAATTGGGATACCTACTAAGCCAAATGCCACCGTTGATCCAGTTGGTAAACTTACGCCTTCCAACCCATAGAATTTCGCTACTAAAGGTGCTGTTTTATCGGCAATAATCAAGCAAGCAATCTCATACAATACGGCACATAAAATAGCAAACCACCAGTTGCCATTTGTTACAATATAACCTGTTGCTCCCGCAGCGATAAAATGCCAATAGTTCCATAAATCAATATCTAAAGTTTTCGTAACTTTTAACAGTAGTAAGATAACGTTTACAATCAGGCAAATCGGAATTAAAACTGCTGAAACCGGCGAAGCCCATGCAGCAGATGCTGCGGATGGCCACCCAGTATCAATCACAGTCAAATGAAATCCAAAGCGTTCGACCATAGCTTGAGCTGCAGGCCCTAAATTATCTGATAACACACCAATAACCAAATTAATACCTACAAACCCAATTCCTATTGTTAATCCTGATCTTAATGCTTTCCCAAATGGTACTCTAAAAATGAGTGCTATGATTAGGATCATAATGGGGAGCATGACAGTAGGTCCTAAATTAAGGATATACTGTACAACATCGTTAATAGCTTTCATTCAAATAAATCCTCCTTATATATTTATTTTAAATAGCGGCCACTATTTTTAACTAACTTTATTAATTGACAGATCGTGCAATTTCCAAGATTTTTTCATCTAGTTTATCAGCGCCTACTCCACTGATATATCCCAAGGCTGTAATTGCTGGTATTTTGTATTGAGTCGGTAAAATTGTTGTCGAGATAAGCATATCGGCCCCTTCTTGTTTAGATACCGCTTCGGCAATTTTAATTTGTTCAACATCCGCTTCAATGTTATTATCCTGCAATAGATCTTCAATTCTTTTCATAACTACTGTTGATGTAGCTATTCCTGCCCCACAAGCTACCAATACTTTAATTTTTCTCATATTAATCGTCTCCTTTTATTTTTCAATTTTTTTAATTGCATAAAGTAATTGCTCTGAATCTTTTGCTGTTAAAACTTCTTCTAAAATATTGTCATTTTGTAGTAATTTCATTAATGATTGCAGCATTTCTAACTGTGCGTGTGGTTGATTTAATCCCAAAATGAAAATAACATCCGTATTTACTTTTTTATTTTTGTCCTCCATGCTAGTAAATTGAACAGGCTCCTTATTAGTAATCACTGCCACAAATTCGGTTAAAATACATTCAGCATCCGTATGTGGAATGGCTGCACCAAATTTTTCCAACTGAATTCCAGTCGGAAATGTCTCCTCTCGTTGTTTTATTCGTTCTAGAAAATCACTTCTGACCCATCCTAGCTCTAATGCGTGTTCATAGACCTGTTCAAAAATTTCGATAGAATTCGAAAAAGATTCTTGAACAAAAATCAAAGGAGTCTTAACATAAAAACTTAATTTGTCACTTTTGCCCATCTCTTAGTTCCTCCAATATTTTTCACTAAAATCTACTAACAAAGTGCGTATTTCTCTGATAGATGTTGCTTCTTCTATTTTTTTTAGTTGTTCTGAACCTGCTAAGCTCATCAATTCAAAGATCAAATCAACATGTTTATCTTTATCATTAGAGGCCAACAGAACAACTGTGTGTACTTTTGATCCATTTTCAGTAAGTATTCCTTTCTTAACGATTCCCATACTGATTCCTACTCCTAGCGCTCCTGCTTCACTCATCGTATGCGGCAGACCTATGGTATTTCGTAAAACCGTATATTGAGGTAATATGGGCATCTCTTGTTTTAAAACCGTTACAAAATTTTTACTAATAACCTTTTGCTTCTCTAAAGGCCGGGCCAATTTATCAAGGAGTTCTGACCACTCTATGGCATCATCAAATATTTGGATCGTATCCATTTTTAATGTATCGATCAAATGAATACGTTTCTTCTCTAATCTCTCGAAATCTTTTGGAGTAAACAACGTTAATAGTTCGTGATATAAATTTTCTTCGTCAGAAATCACCGCATATTTCTTTATCAATGACATGATCTTTTCTGGATTTATAACGGTGTTTTGAGCTAGTGTCACTGAACGTAATACCCGTTCCCTTAACTGTCTCTTTTCTTGATCAGTTAAGAAATTATTTACGACGAAAACTGGTTTCTCTGTTTCCAGAGGAATAGCTGAAAAAATGAAGTCAACATCGTAATTATTTCGATAGAATTTTCTTTCAGAGATTAACTCTACAAAGTCGATTTCTGGTAATAAGTTCTGTAACGTATTCTTTAGCAATAGCGAGATTGAGATACCATTCGGACAAACAATAATTGCCCGCCTTCTATTTTCATCTCGAATGATCTCCGTACTTTCAACAATATGACTGCCAATGAATAAAGAAATCAGGAATAATTCTGGATCTGGTATTTCCTCTCCAAAAAAAGCCTCAAGAGGTTCACTAGACTCCTTCACTAAATAAAATAGTGAAAACAAATCGGTGTCTTTATTCTCTTGATAAAATCGTGTTTGCAGATTTAGATGGTATTTAATGCGATAATACGCTGGCCTCATATGAATCAATAAGCGCTCTAACAATATTTCTTTACGCTCAACACTTAGTCCAGATACTTTTTCAAAATTGTTCAATACTTCAAATAAGGCTTCTTTTAAATTATCAATTTCTCTAACTGAAAGAATGTTTGCTTGCGATAGATTAGTTGTAAGCAATAACAAAGTTAGGTACACTCGTTCATTTCTACTTATTTCATCTACATCCCAAATAATGTGTTCCGCTGCCAAGAATTCTTTTGTATCAGCAAGTTCAAAATCATCAATTTTGAAATTATAGATTATTTGTTTCCCCCTTTTTGCCCTCCGAATAATTAGAATAATTAATAGTGGCAAAACCTTTAAGCGATCATCAGTAAATTGAATATTTAATTTTTCTTCGACTAACCCGATACGATTCTTGAAAACCTCAATTAGATCTGTATCAATTTTTGAAAATCGAATAATACAATTGATTCCATCATAAATATCTGCCAAATTCATTAAGGTTGCCGACAGCAGTTCTCTTTTATTCCATTCATCTCCATGGAAATAGTATCCTTTCTGTCGTGTATACTTTAGTTTCAGCCCATAATTTTCAATGTCTTCTGCGATTCTTTTTAAGTCTCGTAAAATAGTATTCCTGCTAACCTCTAATTCCACGATGAAATGATTTAACGAAAGATACTCTTCTTTTGCCAAAATCATTAATTCGATTCCCCAGATTCTTTCTTGTCCAGAAAATACATAGTGCACTTTCTTTTCACGTTCTTTTTCTTTACCACCTCCAAATACAGATACCACTACATTAGGAACTAAAAAATGGCCTTTTTTTGTTCTTTTGATTTGTGGTAACTTTCCATCTTCTAGAAAATCGTTGATTTTTTTTAAAGCGTAATTCAATTGACTTCTTGATAGATCAAACCTTTCATATAAAACTTTACTAGTAACTTGGGGATTATTTATTAGTTCCATTAATACTTGGTTATTTCTATCTTCTAAGTTCATATTCATCACCCTTACACTCTCAAAATACTTTAAAAACGTTTTCAAATCTACAAACTTTGTTATCCAATAATATGCATACTTTGTGCAACATGAGCTTACACTACCTCCTTATTTGGTTTCCCCATAAAAAAAACAGGTGATTTCCCCTGTTTTACAACCTTTATATCAATTTTTCTTAAATCCTATTGAAATACGATCAAAATCACAGTAGCTCAAGCCACTAAATACTATCATATTTTTGTTATCCTTACTGTTCAAAATCATCCCGCTAGTTATACTTATTTCGCTCGTTCTCATCAAGCAAATTATTAAGTCTCTCCCAGAAAAATATCGCTCACAAATAGATAGCATTATAAATATTTACATTTCTTGTATCAAAAAAAACAGCACATCTTTTTGACGATATGCTGTGTATTAATAGTTATATTTTTTTGTTTGAAGCTGTTTTCCCCAGTTCCCACACTACTTCCGATACATCTTAAACTCCAAATACAAATCATTATAGATTCCCAAATATTCTGGACCTAAATCTTTATAAACCTCCAAATGACTAATGGTCTCATCGTCTGGATAAAATTGCTTGTCACCAGAAATACTTTTTGGCAGCATCGCCAATGCTTTTTTATTCGGTGTTGAATAACCGATATATTCTGCGTTTTGCTTGGCTGACTCTGGCTTCAGCATAAAGTTGATAAAATCATAGGCGCCTTCTTGATTTTTGGAGGTCTTTGGAATCACGATATTATCAAACCACAGATTTGAACCTTCAGGTGGAATCACATAATGGAGATGCTCGTTTTCCGACATCATATCCGCTGCTTCTCCAGAAAAGGTCACCGCGACTGCACTTTCTTCATTTGCCATATACATTTTAATCTCGTCAGCAACGATCGCTTTGACATTAGGCGTCAGGCTGCTTAATTTTTTGATGGCTTGATTCAGCTGTGTCATGTCCTTACTATTGATGGAATAGCCTAAGGTGGTTAAGGACAAGCCCATAACCTCTCGAGCACCATCGATTAGCATGATATTGTTCTTCAATTCTGGGCGCCACAAATCGTCCCAATGCTTGATTTTTTCTCCAGCAACAAATTTATCATTATAGACAATTCCTAAGGTCCCCCAGAAATACGGAATCGAGTATTTATTGTCTCGATCGAAATCCAAATCTAAAAAACGTGAATCAATATTTTCTAAGCCATGAATTTTTGAATGATCCAATGGCAGTAGTAATTTCTCTTTTTTCATTTTTTGAATCATGTATTCACTAGGAATCGCAATATCATAGGCTGTTCCGCCTTGTTTGATTTTGGCTTCCATGGCTTCGTTTGAATCAAATGTTTCGTAATTGACCTTATAGCCGTATTCCTTTTCAAATTGTTTCAACAAATCGGGATCGATATAATCGCCCCAATTATAAATGTTCAAAACTTTTGAACTAGCATTAGAAGAATGATTCAAGCGAATGACTAAAAATGTCAGTAAGAGAATGATGGCGACGACACCGATAAAAAGTGATTGTAATTTTCTCATTTCAGTATTGCCACCTCCTCAAAATCGCGTTTGCGTTTCCGTGCTTTTTTCGAAGTATCACGACTAATAAAGTAATAACCCACGACTAACAACAGAGAGAAAATAAAGACCAGAGTCGATAAGGCATTGATTTCTAAACTGATCCCTTGTCGAGCCCGTGAATAAATTTCGACTGAAAGTGTCGTAAAGCCATTTCCGGTAACAAAGAAGGTCACAGCAAAATCATCCAATGAATAGGTGAAGGCCATAAAATATCCCGCAATAATTCCCGGTGTCAAAAATGGCAATATAATATTGGATAACACTTGAAAATTATTCGCGCCTAAATCGCGCGCCGCATCAATCATAGAATCATTCATTTCCTTCAGCTTCGGTAACACCATTAAAACAACGATGGGAATACTAAAGGCGATATGAGAAAGCAGCACACTGACAAAGCCTAATTGGAAATTCTTCAAAACCCCACCAAGCATCGTAAAGAGAATCAGAAAGCTGGCACCAATAATAACATCCGGTGAAACCATCAAGATGTTATTCAGCCCCAATAGGACATTTCTTGAATTTCGCTTACGTGTATAATAAATCCCCATCGCACCGAAAGTCCCAATAATCGTTGCCAACAATGCGGACAAAAATGCCAGCACAAAGGTCTGGACGACAATACTAATCAAGCGACTATCTGAAAACAGACTTTGATAATGTTCCCAAGTAAACCCAGTAAAGGTGCTCATATTGCCGCCCTGATTAAAGGAATAAAAAATCAAATAGAAGATCGGAATGTACAATAGAATAAACACAAAAATCAAATAAACTGTGGACCAGGAAAATTTTCTTCTTCTCATTTCACCCGACCTCCCTTACGTTTTTCACCGGTTAGCATCATCACAATAAACATAGCCACGATCAGAATCACACCGATCGTAGACCCCATGCCCCAATTCTGCGTCACCAAGAAATGTTCTTCGATTGCTGTACCTAGCGTGATCACGCGGTTTCCACCGATTAAGCGCGTCAGCATGAAGAGTGAGAGCGACGGGATAAAGACAGCCTGAACACCGCTTTTTACGCCATTCAAGGAAAGCGGGAAAATTACCCGACGAAATGTATCAAAATTATTTGCTCCTAAATCGCGACTAGCACTGATCAAAGAAGGATTGATTTCCTCCAATGCATTGAAAATCGGCATGATCATGAAAGGCAGTTCGATATAAGCCGCCACAAACATGAAACTAAAATCAGTGAATAGCAGCTGTTTCTGTCCGATCCCGATAAAACTCAAGAAATCATTGACCGAACCGTTCGCGCTAAAAATACCGATAAAGGCATACGCCTTCAGCAACAAATTAATCCATGTCGGCAAGACAACCAGCAGCAGTAATAATTGGCGATGCTTCAATTTCGATAAAAAGTACGCCGTTGGATAACTGATTAACAGCGTCATCAACGTAATCAAAAAGGCAAATAGTACGGAATTGACGGTCATCATCAAATAGGTTTTTGAGGTTAAGTACGTGTGATAATTGGTTAACGTAAAATTGCCGTTCATATCAAAGAAAGACTGATAGACGATCAAAATCACCGGCGCAATGACAAAAAACAGCAGCCAAAAAAAGTAAGGGATTGAATATAAACGACGCATATTTTTCATAGTGATCCCTCCCTAATCTTCATAGCTTTCCAAGCGAGCTTCGAAGTCTTCTTCACTTTCGTTGAAACGCATGACGTGAATGTCCTCAGGTTCAAAATACAGTCCAACTTTGCTGCCTTTTTTGGCTTTCTTCGTCGAATGAACCATCCATTCGTTTCCGTCCGCATCAATACAGTTCATTTCGTAATGAACCCCACGGAACAGCTGCGTATCAACCGTCACAACCAGTTTGCCCTGTTCAGGTGTGGTTAATGTCAAGTCTTCTGGACGCAAAACAACCTCTACTGGTTCATTAGGACGCATCCCGCCATCGACACATTCAAAGGTTTTGCCGACAAATTTGACCAGATTATCTTCCACCATTTCACCAGCGACAATATTACTTTCTCCAACAAAATCCGCGACAAAGTGATTAATTGGTTCATCATAAATATCAACCGGAGTACCACTTTGTACGATCTTACCCTTATTCATTACAAAAATCTCATCACTCATAGCCAAAGCCTCTTCTTGATCATGAGTCACAAAGATAAACGTAATGCCTAAACGTTTTTGCAAAGCACGTAATTCATATTGCATATCGGTTCGTAATTTCAAATCTAAAGCTGACAATGGTTCATCCAATAATAAAATCTTCGGTTCGTTAACAATCGCTCGCGCGATCGCCACCCGCTGACGTTGACCACCAGACATTTCGGTGATTTCCCGATTTTCATAACCTGGTAGCTGAACCAGCTTTAATGCCTCTAAAACTTTTTTCTCAATCTCTTTTTGTGATAGCTTCTTGATTTTTAAACCAAAAGCAACATTGTCAAAAACATTCATATGAGGAAACAAGGCATAATCTTGAAAGACTGTGTTGACCTGACGTTTATTAGCCGGAATATCATTCATTCGTTTTCCCTCAAAAAAAATATCGCCTTCACTAACGTCTGTGAAACCGGCGATAATTCTTAAAATCGTTGTTTTTCCGCAGCCAGAAGGTCCTAATAAGGTATAAAAGCGTCCCTCTTCAATATCAAAATTTATTTTCTTCAATACCGGATCGTCATCGTCGTATTGTTTGCTCACGTCTTTAAAAGAAATAATTGTATTTGCCATGACTTCACGTCCTTTTCTATAAGTAAGAATCTGTAGCGACGATCAGCACTTTGCTGACTCCATTCGCTTGGTTTTGCAGCCGATGCGGTTTACTCGCTTCGTAATAAATACTTTCGCCTTTTTCCGCCTCATATAAGGTTTCGCCAAATTGCAACGCCACCTTGCCTTTTAGTACATAGATAAACGTTTCAGACAACGAAGGCGTAAACTGTTTATATTGCCCCTCTTTGTCCAACGTTAACAAAATGGGTTCCATTTCCTTCTCATTCGATTCAGGAATCAGCCACTTAATATGATAACCGTGTTCCTCATCGCTGTAAAAAGTAGTGTCTTCATCTTTATAGACAATTTTCTGATCACCGGTCTTTTGCTTGAAAAATTCAGCTGGTGTCACACCTAGAACTTCTAAAATATCAAAAAAAGTCTCCATAGAAGGAGAACTTAGGTCACGTTCCAACTGAGAGATGTATCCCTTGGACAAATCGGTTCGTTCACCTAACTCTTCTTGTGTTAAATTTTTTTGGATTCTAAGATTTCGCAGCTTCTCACCAATCTCCATACTCTCAGTCCTCCATTCCTTGTTTGCTAATAGTAAACTTCTTGTTTAATAGCACCATTCCAGTATACGAACTTTTTCCTAAAAATCAAGCGATCTGAATGAAATTCTTTCACGATTTTAATGGAAACTAACGAGAAAATAAATTTGCTTTTTCTTTCATTTCCGCTAAGATAATAGTAACAATTTTTTTAAGTACAGGGAGGCTAACAACTAATGACTTATCGCCGTTTACGTGTAATCAATGATGAAACCCTTCACACAGAGATTGAAAACTTTACTAAACCTGAAATAAAAGAGAATGAAGTATTAGTTAAGGTGAATTATTCTGGCATCAATTATAAGGACGCCTTAGCGACTAGGCCCAATACTGGTGTGTTGCGGGAGTATCCGATGACGCCGGGCATTGATTTAGCGGGTACCATTATTGAAAGTAAGGATGAAAAATTCCAATCTGGTGACGAAGTATTAGTCACAGGCTTCGGCCTAGGTGTCAAGCACGATGGCGGCTTAAGCGATGTACAGGTTGTTCCGGCTTCATGGATTGTTGCATTGCCTGAAGGCTTGTCTGCAAAACAGGCGATGATCTTTGGTACAGCTGGATTTACGGCTGCACTCGCTGTTGATGCGTCGCAAGCCCACGGATTGAACGCTGAAAGTCGCGTTTTGGTTACTGGAGCAACTGGCGGTGTTGGCGGATTTGCTCTACATTTTCTAAAACAAATCGGCTGTAAAGAGATCACTGCGTTAAGTCGAAAAGAGGATCAACAGGATTACTTGCAGCAGCTGGGAGCAACCGCTGTTCTCTCTCCTGCTGAACTATTTCCAGAAAAAGCCCGTCCGTTGAATAAGCAGCTCTTTGATTTTGTCATTGATACGGTCGGCGGCGATACGCTTACTCAGGTTCTGCCTTTTATTAACTATGGCGGAAGTGCTGCTTTATGCGGAAATGCTGGCGGCATCAAACTGAGTACAACTGTCTTGCCTTTTATTTTACGAGGTGTTAACTTATTAGGCATCGATTCAGTCGAAGCTTCGATGGAGCAACGCCAAAAGCTTTGGCAGAAAATGGCGAATGAATGGGCTTTGGCTGATCATTTCCAAGTCCAACAAATTGAATTAGAGCAAGTATTGGAAACAGCGAATGCCCTGTTAGAAGGAAAGCATGTAGGACGTACAATCGTTGCTTTAGGGGGAACAAACCAGTGAGAATTCTAATAACTTCAGGCGGTACTTCAGAAAAAATCGATGATGTTCGTGCGATAACAAATCATTCCAGCGGTAAGCTAGGCAAAGCGATCGCGGAAAGCTTTGCGAAAGATGATGTGACCATTGATATGATTACTACACGTCACGCGGTAAAACCTGAAGGAAAAATGATTCATCATCATTTGATTGACTCTACCGCAGACCTTGAAAAGGCATTGAAGGATTTAATGAAAAAAAATACCTATGATGCAGTCATTCATAGCATGGCAGTCAGTGATTTCACACCAGAAAGTTCGGTCACTCTTGAAGACCTTGAAGCAGTAATGGCAGCAAAACCAGTAGACTTACCAAAAGCCTTAGTAGAAGTTGCCAATGAACGTACAGAGAAAAAAATCTCTTCCGATACCGATCATTTAGTCGTTGTTCTGAAGAAAACACCAAAAATCATTTCTTTGATTAAAAAATTGCAGCCCCAAACGATTTTGGTTGGCTTTAAATTATTAGTTGACGTGCCGATGATTGAATTATTAAATGTAGCAAAAGCCAGTCTTGAAAAAAATCAAGCTGATTTTATCTTGGCAAATGATTTAGCGGAAATTCGCGGTGAAAAACATCATGGCTATCTGATCAATAAACAGCATAAAGTCAAAGAAGCACAGACAAAAACTGAAATTGCTGAACTGATCAAAAAAGAGGTCATGAAACTGGAGGAAGCAAAATGAAAAACATCTTACTAGGAGTCAGCGGCAGCATCTCTGCCTACAAAGCAGCCGACATTACCAATCAACTGACTAAACTAGGCTATAACTTAGATGTTGTGATGACCAAAAGCAGTACAGAATTCATTACGCCCTTAACGATCCAATCCTTGTCGCATCGTCTTGTCCACCTGGATGTGATGGATGAACCCGATGCCGCTTTGATCAATCATATTGCTTTGGCTAAGGCAGCCGATCTCTTTCTGGTTGCCCCTGCTTCAGCAAATATTATCGGCAAATTAGCCAACGGCATCGCTGACGATTTACTATCAACCGTAGCTTTAGCATTGCTGCCGGATACACCAAAAGTTATCGCGCCAGCTATGAATACTTATATGTATCAAAATCCGATTGTCCAACGAAATTTGGCAACGCTAAAAGAAGTTGGTTATCAAGAAATTAAACCTCGAGAAGCCTTGCTTGCTTGCGGCGATTATGGTCACGGCGCCTTGGCAGATATTGCTGAAATTGTGCATATCGTAAATTCAAAATTGAAGGAGTAACAAATGAAAGAGAAAAATGTTAAAAGTTTTACTTTGACCGCGATGTTTTTAGCTATCATGATCATTTTAGCGGTCACACCATTAGGATTTATCCCAATTGGACCTATCAATGCAACGACCATGCACATCCCTGTGATTATTGCTTCGATTGTATTAGGCCCTCGCATTGGTGCTGGTCTGGGAGCTGTCTTTGGGGTGATTAGTTTAGCAAGAGCAACGATCGTTATCACACCGATGTCTTTTGTCTTCTCACCATTTATCGCCAATCCATTAACGAATCAAGGTGATTGGCGCGCAATTATCGTAGCAATTATTCCACGTATTTTAATTGGTGTGGTGCCCTACTTCGTTTACAAAGGACTCCATACCTTAATGAAGCAAAAGGCACGACCAGTCAGCTTGTTTATCGCTGGTTTAGCAGGCTCAATGACGAATACGATTTTAGTGATGAACCTAATCTTTTTCTTCTTTAAAGACAGCTACGCAAATGTTTTGCAGGTCACAGCAGATACCGTCTATAGTGTCATTCTAGGAATTATCTTTGGTAGCGGCTTAGTTGAAGCAGCTGTTGCCGGTATCGCAACGATGGCCATTTGTGCCGTTCTATTGCGCTTAATGAAAAAATAGAAAAATGCTTGAAAGAAAGCCATCACGGTTTTCTTCCAAGCATTTTTATTATTTCGGTTCTTCACCCAGAATTCGGACTTCTGTTTCTAGGCTCACATCAAATTTTTCTTTGATTGTCTTTTGGATATGAGCGATCAACTCAATGTAGTCAGTCGCTGTCGCATTGTTGATATTAACAATAAAACCAGCATGCTTTTCAGAGATTTGCGCGCCGCCCCAGACTAATCCCTGCAAGCCGGCATCCTGAATTAATTTTCCAGTGAAATGACCGACTGGGCGTTTGAAGACACTTCCGCATGAAGGGTACTCCAACGGCTGCTTCAATTCACGCAATTCTGTAAGTTCCTTCATCCGTTTTTCGATTTGGTCGTAGTCACCCGGTGTTAATTTAAAGGTAGCACTCAAAACAATCGCTGGTTGATCTTGAATCGCTGAGTGACGGTAAGAGAAATTCATTTGATCCTTATACCACGTTTCAAATGTACCATCAGCTAATAATACATCCACTGATTCAAAAACATCTTCCAGCTGCCCATCATATGCACCAGCATTCATGAAGACCGCTCCACCAATACTCCCGGGAATACCACAAGCAAATTCGAATCCGGTCAAGGAATGATCCAACGCAACGTATGTTGTGTCGATTAACTTAGCGCCAGCCTGAGCAGTAATCGTATCTTCTTCAGCACGGATCGTTGTCATATCCGTCAGCATGATCACTAATCCGCGAATACCGCCGTCACGGACAATTAAATTGCTGGCATTGCCTAAAACGATCCAGGGAATGTCATTTGATCGACAGTAATCAACTAATGCTTTCACTTCTTCATTGTCTTTTGGAAATGCTAGAGCGTCCACAGGTCCGCCAGTTTTTGTAAAGGTATAATTCATTAAAGGTTCATCCAAAAGGACTTTCACGTTTGGTAATGTGCTCGATAATTCAGTAATTTTCACTTTGATAAGCCTTTCTCGTTCATTACGGGTAAATTTTTCAAACATCTTTGCTATTTTAGCACGCGAGAAAAAAACTTACCACCCCTTATAGTTGATGACGAATATGCTGTTGCAGCATTTTTTCACACAACTCATGACTTAACAAAACATTTTTCTGACGCAAATCAACAGCCTCACCTTTTAATGCGGCAATAAAACGGATAACTAGCTGCTCAAATCCGCGTTTTTCTAACGTGGTCGTCCAATCCTCAAATCGTTGAACTTCTTCCACTGTTCCCTTTTTGATCGTCAAATCGGTCAATTGATTTAAAATATTCGTTTGTTCAGGTGAACTGACTTGGTAACGCTCCATTTTCCCGCCACTCATCAGATCCATCGACAGGATAACTTCTGTTGTAGCCGTTGAAAGCAGCAGTTGTGCATAGGTCATTTTCCCTTTTTCTTCACGAATTTTTGAATGCACCGTCATGATTTCATCATCTAGCAAATAAACAGCGGTATCCACTAAATGAATGAATAAGTCATAGATACCATATTGTGTATTCATCGCATGATTCGGTTCATTCTTTTCCAAATGAATGACATGCTTTTGCGGAAGCTGTTTGAGCTGTTCCACCATTGGAGCAAAACGCCGGTTAAAGCCCACCATAAACAACAGCTTGTTTGACTTCGCCAGCTCCTGCAATTCACGCACCTCTTGCAAATTTTCACTAACAGGCTTATCGATAAATACTGAGACCCCCGCCTCTAGACATTGCTTAGCGATCTCAAAATGGACCTTTGTAGCAACATGGATGAAACAGGCGTCGATTTTCTCAGCCAACAGTTCATCAATCGTTGCAACCGTATTAACGAAATTGTATTCGCGAGAAATCTTATCCCTGGTTTCATCATTACGCGTCGCGAAAATGAATGACGCCTCCTTGCGCATTTTAGCATAGGTTGGTAAATAGGCTTTTTGGGCGATTCCTCCAATGCCGATAACTCCGATTTTCATTTATCATTCTCCTTCTTCGCAATAATTTTTTTACATCTCATTAGATATTTCTTATCTACAAAATTATGGTTTGCCGATCTGGCATCCTTTGCTTTCTGACTTTTTTTCGTTACAATGAGTCCATGAGTAAATCACAAGATTTAGTATGGAGGAATGAACATTGAAATTTATTTCTTGGAACGTCAATGGCTTACGAGCTGTGATGAAAAAGAACTTTATGGACGTCTTTAATGAATTAGACGCCGATTTTTTCTGTCTGCAGGAAACCAAACTGCAAGCTGGTCAAATCGAAATGGATCTGCCTGGCTATTATGAATATTGGAATTATGCAGAGAAAAAGGGCTACTCGGGTACCGCTATTTTTACAAAATACGAACCACTAAACGTTACTTATGGTCTTGGGCTTGATGAGCACGATCAAGAAGGTCGCGTCATCACGCTGGAATACCCTGAATATTATGTGATTACCTGCTACACACCTAATTCGCAAAATGAATTGAAGCGCTTAGATTACCGTATGACGTGGGAAGAAGCCTTCCTAAACTATCTGAATGCGCTGAAAGAAAAGAAACCAGTCATCTTCTGCGGTGATTTAAATGTCGCTCACGAAAACATTGACTTAAAAAATTGGAAAACCAATCAAAAAAACGCTGGGTTTACGCCGCAAGAACGAGAAAAATTAAGTATCTTATTAGAGAACGGCTATATTGATACCTTCCGTCATTTCTATCCAGATCAAGAGGGCATCTACTCTTGGTGGAGCTATCGTTTCAACGCCCGCAAAAACAACGCTGGATGGCGGATTGATTACTTTGTCGTTTCTGATGACTTAAAAGAAAAACTGCAAGATGCTAAAATTCACACTGAGATTTTCGGCAGCGATCATTGCCCGGTAGAATTGGATATCAATCTTTAAAATGTTTGAAATTTTTGCCGCAAACCTTTCGCCGCTGAAAGAAATATGTTAAAACAATGGCGAAGAGGTGACCCTTGTTGAATTTTATTGCAATGGACTTTGAAACAGCCAATTACCAAACACATAGTGCTTGTTCATTAGCACTCGTAATGGTTAAAAACAGCCAAATCGTGGGTGAATATTATTCCTTAATTAAACCAGAAACAGAATTCTTCTGGAAAAACATTCAGATTCACGGGATTCATCCAGAGGACGTGGAGGATGCCCCAAAATTTCCTGAAGTATGGCAAGAAATCCAACACTATTATCAGGAAAATCGTTTGATCGTCGCTCACAATGCCGGCTTTGATACAAAGGTATTAGCCGGCTGTCTGGATTATTATCATTTAGAGCAGCCATCTTACTTATCTCTTTGCACAGTCCGAACCAGTCGCCGATTATTTCCAGAAATGCCAAATCATCGATTGAACACCGTCTGTGAAGAATTAGCTATTCCTTTGGAGCATCATCATGATGCCTTAGAAGACAGTCGAGCCTGTGCAAAAATATTACTTTATCAGGAGGATCATTTTGGAGTCGATCCTTTGAAAAAATTAGTTTTACCAATGTAGATGAACTGAAAGCGAAGCGCTCTGCTTCGCTTTTTTAATTGATTAATTTACTCATCAGCAAAACATCTAAAAATTCTCCCTGACTATCACGCGCTCCACGTATCATCTCAGCCTCAGTTTCAAATCCAAATTTTTGATACAAATGAATCGCCCGTTCATTGCGTTTCTGGACGGTTAGCTCCAATCGCCGCAACGGTGAAGCATTTTCGCTCCAGTAAATGACCTCATTTAATAAAGCGGACCCTAAACCAATCCCCCAGAATTCTTTTAAAACACTGATACCAATCTCGCCAATATGCGCGACAGTAAATTCTGGCGCTGCCTTGACTGAAGCCATCCCAACGATCTTTTCATCTGCCAAAGCTAACAGTAATAAATTGTTCTCACTTGCGTATAAATCAGCCAATTGTAGGCTTAACATTTCTTCACTCAAGCCTAAACCAACTTCATCCATGATTAAAAAGTCTGTCTCCTCGGCAATTTTCTGGCTCACCTGCAATAAAGCCGCAGCGTCGTCCGGGATTGCTTCTCTTAGCGTGATCTCGACCTCACTCATTCCGCTTCCCACGCTTTCAAAATGCGACTCTGAAATTTTTCAGCCTGTATTCCCTTTGCAAGCAACTCGACTTTACGCAGATTTTCATCCTGATCATCTTTAGATAAAATCAACTCCAAATAATCCTCCGGCATATACTCGCCTAACTGCTGGCCCCATTCGACTACGGAAAGACCATCGCCTTCGAAATAATCATCTAAGCCTAAATCATCCGCCCCAGCCTCAATGCGATAGACATCCATATGGTAAAGCGGTATGCGTCCCTGCTGGTATTCTCGAATGATCGTGTAAGTCGGGCTCTTAATCATTTGATCAATTCCTAAACCCAAAGCGATCCCTTTTGTTAGAGTTGTCTTCCCAGCTCCAAGATCACCCGTTAATACTAAATTATCGCTAGGCTCTGCCACCGTACCAATTATTTTTCCTAATCTTTCTGTTGCTGTTGTATCTACTAATGTTATCACGCTGTATCCCTCTTTTCTGCTACCAATTTAGTATAACGATTTACGCTTAGAGAGAAAAGAAAAAGATTCTTTATTTTTTCCGGACACAAAAAAGCAAGCATGATGATCTCTTCACCATACTTGCCTTTACTTACAAACGCTCAAGCGATTTCTACATCAAATAATCTCATCACCAGCATTTACTGTTTTCGCCTCAATCGAATAGGTATCCGAACTGCCGGGAAACAACACCATGATCGTGCTTTCTTTTCCCTGTTCTGCTAAATATGCTCGATCGACAATCGCCAGCTTCGTTTCAGGCGTTACTTTATTGGCTTCACCAACAAGTACATCGAAGCCTTCACCATTTAGCTCGACTGTATCGATGCCAATATGGATCAGAACCTCTTTTCCGTCACTCATTTCCAGACCAATCGCATGTTTGGTTGGAAAGACACTGGTTACTATTCCTGTAATTGGAGAAAAAATCTCATTTGATGCAGGTTCAACCGCAAAACCTGGTCCCATCATTCCTTGAGAAAAGACCGGATCACTTACCTCAGATAGCGGGATCAATTTGCCATCCACTGGACTGAAGATGCTGGTTTGGTTCTTCTTAAAAATAGAAAACATTCTTATACCCCTTTCAACCTCGTAGCAATAACTATGACGACCACACTGATCAAACTAATAAATCCAATCGCAAAACAGAAGATAAATTTCTCATTCCGTGAAGCAGTCTGTTTTTCAGCAAACATGTTTCTACTATAGAAATAGCATAAAGCCGCGCCAATGATATTTCCTGTCAAAATCTGTTGAAACAAGCTGAAGGTCAAAAAGCGTTTTTCAATCAACGACTTCTTTTCATTTTGAGCGCCAATCAGATAAAGACAAGCGGCTTGAAAAAGCATTAAAAAAGATAGCAGAAATGCTAGCGTGAATCCCGGAATTTGCAGGATAAGCTGTTGAATCGTTACGTGCTGATTAAAGCTTACCAAAAATAAATAAAAATAAAAGAGCACCGGCAGTACAATCCAATAACCAAGTAACAGATTTCTTTTAACATTCATTGATCTAAGCGCTATCATTTAAACTCTTCCTTTCATAACAAAACGTAAATAAATCTTAAGTCGTTGAATCAGTACTTTTATCCAGTGTGTAAATGCCATAAGAGCGAAGCAAGTAGTCCATTAAACAGCTTAGTCCAATCAAGGATTGTGATTGAAGTCTTCGTCTGCCAATAACGAAAAAGTCACAATAAAAATTCAAATGATGCGTACTGTGTCTAGCAAAATAGTTATCTCCAACTGCTGTAACCGCCAGTACTGGAATTTTTCGAACTTCAAATGCTGTTAGATTCTCTTTGATATCATCTGTTTCTCCACTTAAGGAAGCAATTACTACACAGTCATTTTGAGTAATCATCGGCATGACCATATCCAACTCTGTTTTATTCGGCAAAACCAGTGCACGTTTATCGACATTTAATAACATTTTGTAGAATTCATCGATAATGTTTTTTTGAGAAAAACCAGTTGCATAACAATAAATCGTTTGGCTTTTATCGAACATCTCATTGATTGGCTCCAAGTTCACTGATTGCATATATTCAAGCGTCTTTTTGATATCATCAAGTTGCTTCTCAAAAATATCCTTATCGCTAGTTTCCTGCTGCTGGCTAGTTTCAGTGTGTCGCAGAAAATACTTTAATTCTGAATACCCTGAAAATCCAAGCTTTTTAGTTGTTCTTAACACAGAAGATTTGGAGGCATGAACCATTTCGGCAAGCTCCATGATCCCCGAAGATCGAACCTTATCAGGATTCGCAAGCATAAATTGTAAGATATCTTTATCTAAATCACTAAGCTCATCTAAATGCTGATGAATCAACTGTTCTAATGTCATAATTTTCCCCCTCCTACACTATTATACGTGATGAAGGAGGAAAAATTGATTTTTTTCATATTAATTATTTTAATTCTGGCCAAAATTCTTTGTTCGCTTCAATCAAATCATCTAACAATTCTTTGGCAATTCGTGCATTCGGCACGATTCTCGAAAGTGCCAACGCTTGGTACAATTTTTGATAGGATTGCTCTGCCCAAGCCTCAACGACTAATTTTTCAACCGCTACTTGCTGCTCCATCAAGCCCTTTTGGAAACGCGGAATTTTCCCTTGAGTTAATGGCTCTGGACCATTGCTACCCACCACACATGGGACTTCTACCATTGCTGTTTCGTCAAAGTTAACGATGGCTCCTTCATTTGGAACAATCAGCAGCATTCTTTCATGAGTGTTATAAGCGATCGCCCGTGCTAAATCAACAATATAGCTTGCATGCTCGTCCACTTCTAAGGATGTTCCTTCAGCCGTTCCTGCTTCAGCAATCCGGTCACATTCACTAAATACATGCTGTTCACGTCCAGCCATAACCTCATTTGCCCGTGTATATTCCGGATTTGCATGAGCAACCTCATCTTGTGGATAGAAGTAATATTTTAAATACGTGTTTGGTAATGTCTCTGGGTCCAATGCGTAAACTTCTTTGGCCTTAGCAAATGTATGCATCCAGCTAGCATCGGTATGTTGAGATTCTTCAATCTCTTCTGGTAATGAATAACCGTGATCTTTGACATGTGCTTTAATCTGCGGCATCAAATCACTGCCTTCCTTATCACGGATATCTGTCCACCAGCCAAAATGATTCAATCCGTAATAACGAACAACCATTTCTTTACGTGATTTCAAACCAATTGAATGAGCCATCCGTTCCTCGATTCCTACTGGCATATCGCAAATATTGATGATTTTTGACTCTGGTCTTAGTTTTCTGGTTGCTTCAGCTACAATTGCCGCAGGATTCGAATAGTTCAACATCCATGCATTCGGCGAATATTTTTCCATGTAATCTACTAATTCTAATACGCCGCCAATTGAACGCATCCCATAAGCGATTCCCCCAGGTCCGCAGGTTTCCTGACCTACAACTCCATATTTCAATGGGATTTTTTCATCTTTTTCGCGCATTGCGTATAATCCGACACGAATATGGGCCATCACAAAATCAACATCCGTGAAAGCTGTTTCTGGATCAGTTGTCGCCACAAAATTAATTTCTGGCGCACGTTCCTTCAACAGGATTTCACAGGCGTTCGCCACATGATTCTGACGTTCTTCCAGATTGTCGTAAAATTTGATTTGTCTGATCGGAAACTTGTCTAGGTTGTCCAAGAGCATCAATACGATCCCCGGTGTAAATGTACTTCCTCCGCCTGCAATAACAATTGAAAATTTCTTCATCTTTCATTCTCTCCTTTGGTCTCTAATTTTCGATATTCATCAGTGTTTCAAATTGTTCTCTAACTTGTGGTACATCTAGGCCAACAATGACCTGAAAGGCATTTCCATTTCTAACCACTCCATGGGCTCCACCAGATCGAAAAACATCATCTGGCTGAACAAGCGCTTCATCTTTGACCGTAATTCTTAAGCGAGTGGCACAATTATTAACCTTTTCAATATTTTCAGCTCCCCCAAAACCATCTAAATAAACAGCTGCTTGTTCCGTATATTGATTCGCGCCTTCAATCACTGGCACGTTACTACCTTGCTTGGCTTTGTAATCTTTTTTCGAATATAACTTAATGTCTTGCGAATTTTCCTCCCGCCCTGGTGTTGCCAGATTGAACTTCAGTATCAAAAAACGGAACACGAAGAAATAAATCACGATAAAGGCAAGTCCAATAATCAATTGGGTGACTATCATACTTTTATGGTTTTGGAACAATGGAATCCAAACCTTCGCCAATAGATCAATTAAACCTCCACCCATATCTCCCACAACTCCAAAACCATACATAGTCGCGGCCATCGTTGCAGCTAACAGAGCATGTACAGCAAATAGTGGCGGTGATACAAATAGGAAGGTAAATTCTAATGGTTCAGTAATTCCTGCCAAGACTGCTGTTAAAGTTGCTGGAATCAGAATTGCCAGCACTTTCTTTCTATTTTCTGGTTTCGCCGTAAAATAGAAAGCTGCAGCAATACCAGGCGATGCAAATATTTTTGAGTTTCCATGTAAAGCAAAGCCGCCTTCTGGAAATAACTGTTTCAACGGTGTCGTTGTTTGCGCGAATTCCTGTAAATGTCCCATCCAATATTTGGTAATCCCTTCTTCAACAACAGCCGGACCATAAACAAAGGGAGTATAGATAAAATGATGCAGCCCTGTTGGTATCAAGATGCGTTCCAAGAAAGTATAAAGCCAAACTCCGAAGATTCCTGCACTTGCCAGAAAACCTTGCAGTGATCCGATCCCTTGCTGAACTTTGGGCCAGATCAAGCAAATCAGAAAAGCAATTGGTAGCATTGCGAAGAATCCCAAGATAACAATGAATGACGATCCTTGGAAGATTCCTAAAAAGTCAGGCAATTTCTTTTCGAAATACCGATTGTGTAGAAAAATAACAATTGCAGAAATGAAAATAGCACCAATAATACCGGTATCTAGTGTCTTGATTCCACCGATTAATTTAAGTCCGCTTTCTCCTCCTGGTTCAGCTGCAAAGTTTACACCGAAAAATTTGCCAAAGTATTCAAGCATAGATGAAATAAAATAGTTACAGGTAGTATAAACAACAAACGCTTCCATCGCTGCTCGTGCATTCGCCTTTTTGGCTAACCCGATCGACAAGCCGATAACGAACAGCAACTCCATTTGATTGAAGACTGTCCACGCACCATTTTCTACAATACTCCAAATGGAATACCACGTCGTTCCTTCACTTGCGATGCTGCCTACAAGCATTGGATTTTTGAAAATGATACAAAGTGCAACCATTATCCCTGAAAACGAAAATAGTAGTACCGGCGTAAACATCGCCCCACCAAAGCGCTGAATCTTTTCCATCATGACAAAAACACATCTCCTTCCAATAATTCCTTTTTCCTATTTACACGTCTGACTATACAGACAGTAAAAAGCGTTTACAATACTATAGGAAAACACTGGGAATAATGTTCCATGATTGAACTTAAGTGTCTAACGCTGGGAAATTTCCCAACGATCTCTAAAAAAGAGCAAAAAAAGCGAGAATTCGCATAATACACGAATTCTCGCTTTATTCTTGATTTAACGATGCTTAGTTCATCAATGATTGTGCTGCCGTAATAATAGATAGCTTATAAACGTCTTCTTCATTACAGCCGCGTGATAAGTCAGAAACTGGCTTGTTCAAGCCTTGTAAGATTGGTCCGATCGCTTCAAAACCACCGAAACGTTGGGCGATCTTGTAACCAATATTTCCTGATTGTAATTCAGGGAAAACAAAGACAGTTGCTTGTCCAGCTACTTGAGAATCAGGGGCTTTCAATTGTGCCACGCCTGGGATATAGGCAGCATCAAATTGTAATTCGCCATCGATTAAGAAATCTGGCGCCAATTCTTGAGCAATCTTCGTTGCTTCTGCAACCTTTTCAACCTCAGGAGATTTAGCAGATCCTTTTGTTGAGAAGCTCATCATTGCGACTTTAGGCTCAATATCGAATAATTCAGCTGTTTTAGCAGATTCGACAGCGATTTCAGCCAATTCTTGAGCACTTGGATTCACATTGATGGCACAATCTGAGAATAAGTATTTCTCTTGATCACGCCCGCGAACCATTAAGAAAGCTCCACTTGTACGGCTAACGCCTGGTTTTGTTTTAATAATTTGCAAGGCTGGGCGAACAGTATCTCCAGTTGAATGAATCGCTCCAGAAACCATGCCTTCAGTAATGCCCATATAAGTCAGCATTGTACCGAAGTAGTTTTCATCTTTAAGAATCTTTTCCGCATCTTCTTTGCTGACTTTTCCTTTACGACGTTCAACAAAGGCTTCAACCATTTCATCCCAACGATCAAAATGATCAGGGTCAATAATTGTGAAGTTCTCTAAAGCGATTCCACGAGCGCCCGCAGCTTTTTCGATTTCAGCCAGATTGCCAATCAAGATTGGTTCAATCAATTCTTCTGCTTTCAAACGAGATGCGGCACCAAGAATACGCGCGTCAGTTGCTTCAGGAAATGCCACTTTAATGTTGCGACGAATAATCTTAAATTTCAAACTATCAAATAGATCCACGATAAAACCTCCAGATATTTATTTCCTTTTCATCATACAACACTTCACATGAAAAGAAAAGGACAGAATAAAACCTCTGTACTACTCATTAGAATCTAGTAAACATGAATTAAGAGGTTTTTCACAAACTGTCTCTATAACAGAAACCGTTGTCATACTACACTGTTTCAGGCAGCTGCCAATCGATTGGTGACTCGCCCCATTCCTTCAAAATCTGATTTGTTTTTGAAAATGGTTTTGATCCAAAGAAGCCTCGATGAGCGGATAAAGGCGACGGATGAACAGACTTTATGATCGCATGCTTATTGGTATCAATCATTTTGATTTTTTCTTGAGCCGGCTTGCCCCATAGAATAAAGACGATCGGCTTTTCACGCTCATTTAATCGTTGAATAATTGCGTCAGTCAATTGCTCCCAACCTTGACCGCGATGTGAATAGGCTTGGCCTTCGCGTACGGTCAGCACCGTGTTGAGCATCAGAACCCCTTGCTTGGCCCAGCTTACGAGATTGCCGTGCTGAACTGGCGGAATCCCTAAATCATTTTGCAATTCTTGATAAATATTTCGTAGTGAAGGTGGTATTTTGACTCCCGGCTGTACGGAAAAGGATAAGCCGTGCGCTTGATTTACGCCATGATAAGGATCTTGTCCTAAGATTACAACTTCGACTTTGCTGTAAGGTGTCAATTCCAACGCTTCAAAGATATGATACATATCTGGATGAATTCTTTGAGTGCTATATTCCTGCTTCAAGAATTCTCGTAGTTTCAAATAGTACGGCGCTTGAAATTGATCTGCTAAAACCGTCTGCCAATCATTATGGATAATTTCTTTCATGCTCTACACTCCTACTTCTATTCTTAGTAAAAACTCTCCATTTTACATGGAAAAAACTAGCCTATGCGTCGAGAAGACCATTTTCTACCCAAATAATTCTTTTTAAAGAATTCTCTCGACATGGCTATCCTCTTTGGGATTATGGTACACTATCGGTGTATGATAGGAAAGCTAGGTGAATAATTTTGATAAAACTCATTGCCTCTGATATGGACGGTACACTGTTAAACGATCAAATGCAAGTCCCAACAGCAAATATCGCAGCCATTCAGAAAGCTCAAGCACAAGGAATTGAATTTATTACAGCGACCGGACGCGGAATGAGCCACGCCAAAATCTCCTTAGATGAAGCGGACATCCACGTACCGATGATTTTATTAAACGGCGCTCATGTGGTGAACGCCGAACGAGAAACCATTTTTACCATTCCGATCGGCAAGGAAAAGACATTTGAAGTGATGGATGCCATTGAAGAAGCTGGCCTTTATTATGAAATTTTTACCGCCGAACATGTATATTCTTCAAATCAACCGAAGCGGATTGAATTTTTCTCAGAGCATATCATTGATAAAATACCTGGTATTTCTAAAAAAATGGCGATCGCTGCCTCATCGCGACATTTATCACTTACACCGATTACTTTTGTTGAAGATATGCGACAAACACTAATCGATAAAGAAGAAGATGTATTGAAGATTATCGCGTTTGATAAGAATGGGCCAGAACAGCTTAAAGCGATAACAGGAGAGCTAGAAAAGATCGGAGACCTCGCCATTGCGGCATCTGAATTGACAAATATCGAAATCAATCATGTCGATGCGCAAAAAGGCATCGCCTTAAAGCAGTTTGCGGAAGAACGAGGATTTTCCGCTGATCAAGTGATGGCACTGGGAGATAATTTTAATGATGTCAGCATGTTAACATATGCTGGTACGAGTGTTGCGATGGGAAATGCAGTAGACGCTATAAAGAAAATTGCGAAACATGTAACTGACACAAACGAAGAAAACGGAGTAGCAACGGCAATCGATCGAATCCTTTCTGAATAATAAAAATCAAAAGGTGTGAGCATCATGACTGAATTTTTTATTCAAGAAAAACAATTAAGTTCCACGACACGAACGATCGTCAAAGACAACAAAGGTGTTCCACTTTATTTAATGGTAGGACATTGGGGACGTAAAGGAAATGTGCTCTCCCTCTATGCAATGGACGGTCAAATCGTAGCATATATCAAACAAGCCAGTGTGATTTTCGGGCGCAAGTTTGAGATTTACTATGACCATACAAAAGTTGGTGTACTTCACAAAATCTTCCATTGGCCCGGGGATTTTTATTACATACAGCAGCTTCATTGGGCAGTTTATGGAGATATTTACAACCATAAATATAAGATTAATCATTTTAACCAGCCAATCATGACGATGGATAAAGCCACCTTATTAACTGGTGATTACTATGTCTTGGATGTCACAGATCCAGCAGACGCCCCAGTCTGTATTTGTGTGGCGGCGATTATGGATTATTGGCTGTATAACCGCAATAGAAAAAAAGAACAAGAAACTGTGTTAGAAGTAACCTTTTCTCAAAACTGTTAAAACGGCTAATACGTTTACTACGTTAAGTAAGCGATTAGCCGTTTTCTTATATGCCTATTTGTGACGCTTGATGCGATCAAAGCCTTTAACCTCTCGTTGCATGTGGTCGTATAAATGACCGCTAATCATAATTTCTCCAACGTCTTTGAAGCCATCACGTAAATATAAACGTTTAGCATTTGGATTAGCCTTGTCGACATTTAGGCCGATAACTTTTTCGCCCTCGTGGGTCGCCAGCCGATCTACCGCCGTTAACAGCTTTGAACCAATCCCTTGTCCACGAAATTTTTCATCCACTGCGATTGAATCCAAATACCATTCACCAGGAAAAGCTTCAGGATCAATAAACATCTTAATATCGTCGGAAATTCCTTGTGAACGCAAATAATTTTCTAAAGGCAAATCGATAATCTTTTCTTTATTGGCCGGATAACCAAAAACAGCCCCTGCGATTTCGCCATCAATTTCTTCAACTAGACCTCGAGCATAGCCGAAGCGATAAGTCGGATCTTCAAAGCAAGCCGTGATAACTTCTAAGGCCTTCTCTTCACCAAACTCAGCTAAGAAATCCAACTCCATGTCTTTTAAAATAACCAGTATTAATTTTGCAACTGCTGCGCCATCTTCTTTTTTGGCAAATCGAATCATTTTAAAACCTCTCTTTTAATAACGTATATTTCCTTTTCTATAGTGTACCATGGGAAAGTTCTTTTCGAAAGTCAGGAACTTTGTGAATAGTTAAAATTCTGCTATGATAAGCTTGAAGAGAAGACTAGGAGGCGCAACATGAAAAAAATAGGAAAGATTCTTTTAGGAATTATAACAGCCATCATTTTGGTTTTAGGCGGCTATTTAATTTATTTATTCGCCAGCTATGACCGTTTACCTGACCATCTTACCTTAAAACCCGACAATCAACATAATCAGGTTTTAGAAACCAATAAGACTTACCGTGCTATGAGTCATAACATTGGATATGGGGCTTATCCGCCGAGCTATAGCTTCTTTATGGACGGTGGGAAATACTCACGAGCGTATGATAAAAAAACGGTAGAAAAAAATATGCAGGGAATTGTCACCACGACAAAAGAATTAGAACCTACTTTTGCTTTTTATCAAGAAGTCGATCAAGATGGCGATCGTTCACAGCATGTAGACGAAGTGGCTTTTCTGAAAGACCATTTATCTGACTACAACAGCTTGTATGGGCAAAACTACGACTCTTCTTATTTGTTCTATCCCTTTACTGACCCAATCGGCCAAGCAAAATCAGGGCTAGTCACCCTAAGCCAAGCTGAGATCACCAGCAGTAAACGCTATTCTTTACCGATCGAAACAAACTTCAACAAATTTGTTGATTTGGATCGTGCCTTCACTGTCAGCCGTATGCCAGTCAAAAACGGTCATGAGTTTATTACGATCAATACCCATTTGTCCGCTTTTACGAAGGATCGCTCCATCCAAGCGGCTCAATTGAAGAAGATTTTTGATGTCATGGAAAGCGAATATAAAAAAGGGAACTATGTGATGGTGGCTGGAGATTATAATCATGATGTTTTGGGGAACAGCCCAGACGTATTTAGTACAAGTAAAAAACGCGAAACCTGGACACATCCATTTCCAAAAGAAGAATTGCCGGCAGGCTTTCACCTGCCTACTGGAAAGCTGGCAGAAGAGAAAAAGCCATCCGCTCGAGCATTAAATGAACCCTATAAACAGGGCAAGACCTACACGACTTTGATTGATGGGTTTCTTGTTTCAGATAATATCAATGTTGAAGCTGTTCACATCAAGGACATGCAATTTAAATATTCTGACCATAATCCAGTATATTTGGATTTCACTTTTAAATAAAATAGCTTTAACTCCAAGGTACATTGCTTTCTTTCACTCTCGTTGATAGAATGAAGGGAAATCATAGAAAAGGACTTATTTCAATGTGGAAATTCACCTTCAATATACGCACCATTACTCTACTCCAAACAAGGAAACTACTGTAGATGAAACATTGTTTGGAGATACGATAAGAGTTGTTTCATCGCCAATTTTTAAGCGCGGATTTATACACGTTTATTTGTTGCGGCTTGAAACCTCTTCTTATAGACAAAATTGGAGGAAAAATAGAATGTTGACAATTAAACAAGTTGAACGAAAGAATAAAAACGAATTAGATACACTGATGTCCATTTGGGAATCAGCGGTTACAGCTACCCACACCTTCTTAACAAAGAATGATATTGAAGCCTTAAAGCCTGAGGTAAAAAAAGCGTTGCAGCTAATTGATCAGCTTTACGGTTATTATGATCCTGAGCTATTAGGATTTATTGGGGTTCAACAAGATAAGGTTGAAATGCTTTTCGTTGCAAATCAAGCTCGAGGAAAAGGGATTGGAAAAAAATTACTGCAATTTGCGCTTGATTCGCTAAACATCCACTACGTAGATGTGAATGAACAGAATCAGCAGGCCTTTGGTTTTTATCGGCATATGGGGTTCCATGTGATCGGACGATCTGAGCTAGATGAGCAAGGGAATCCTTTCCCCATTTTACATTTAAAAAAAATGCAGATTGAAGAAGTCGTTACAGATAAGAAAAACTATTTAGACTTGCTGCTTTTAGCTGATCCGCAGGAAGACATGATTGATCGTTACCTTGATGACGGTCGCATGTTTGTATTATTTGATGATGACTTGAAGTGCGTGGCCGTTGTCACAGAGTTGAATGAACAGGAATGTGAGCTGAAAAACATAGCGACTGTCCCCGCTGTACATGGACAAGGCTATGGCAGAGCAATGATCCAGTTTTTATTCCATGAATTTCTAGGTCATTATCAAACGATGTATGTCGGAACTGGTGATGAGCCAGGAATATTGGAATTTTATAAAAAAAGCGGATTCCGCGAATCGCATCGCGCGAAGAATTTTTTCACCGATAATTACCACGAACCAATCATTGATCAAGGAGTCCGATTGGTTGATATGATTTATCTGCGGGCAGATCTCAATAACGAATAACATAAAAAAAGTGATAAGATCAACTTCATGATCTTATCACTTTTCTTTATGAACTTATGCTTGTCGCAGCTGTTTGATAATTGTCTCAGCTGTCGCAAGATTCATTTGTTTTGCTCGACGCAATTGACTAGAAACTTGAGCTATCTCTTTCTCGGTTGCACCAGCAGTAATCGCTAACGAACGACTTTGCATCGCCATATGCCCTTTTTGTATCCCGTCCGTCACTAACGCCCGCACTGCCGCCAGATTTTGAGCCAATCCGACAGCCACAATCATTTCACCTAATTCAGCCGCCGTGGAAACTTCTAATAATTTCAAACTTAGCTGAGCCTTCGGTAAAACCTTCGTTGCCCCACCGACAATACCGACTTTCATTGGTAGGGTTAATTGTCCAACGAGTTTTTCTTCTTTTATGACCCAATCCGTCAACCCTTCATAACGTCCATTGCGTGCAGCATAAGCATGACAAGCTGCCGCCACCGCACGTGTATCATTCCCAGTTGCCAGGACGACCGCATCAATCCCATTCATAATCCCTTTATTATGAGTTGCCGCACGGTATGGATCGAGCTTGCTAAACTCACTTGCAGCAGCAATTTTTTCTGCGACTTCCGGTGTTAGCTGTGTCAGTGGGATCTCACATCGTGCTTCAATCAACGATTCGGTTGCATAGTTGCTTAAGATGCTGAACAAGATATCCGCCATTGGAAGCAGTTGTCGCAGCTCTTGCGCAACTGCTTCCAGCATCGTATTCAAGATATTGGCGCCCATCGCATCTTTTGTATCGACAACTACATCGATCGAAATGTAGCCTTCTTCAAAGGTGCGTGCATGAATGGATTGCAATCCGCCGCCGCGCTGATAAATCGAAGGATAGCTTTTTTCTGCCGCTGCAAAAAGACTCTTTTTATTTTCATTAATCGTTTTAATTACTGCATCGAAATCAGTGTCCTTTCGTAAAACGATCTGTCCAACCATCCCTTGATTAACCACTCGCGTCTGAATTCCGCCCGCTTTTGCAATGATTTTCCCCGCGTTACTAGCTGCCGCAATTACGGAGGGCTCTTCGGTAGCCATTGGAATTAGCTTTTTTTTACCATTAATAACAAAATTTTGAGCGACACCTAAAGGAATCGAGCATTCACTGATTTGATTTTCAATCAGATTATTCGCGATTTTTTCCGGCAGCACCGTTTCAGTTGCTAACTGGGCCGCTTCTTTAGCTGATAACTTTTTTTCTTTCACCAGTTTAGCTAGACGTTCAGCTTGGGTCATCTGATAGAATTTTTTTTTTGCGATTTCTTGATCCTCTGCTTTCGTGATCAACAAAGCTAGACCTAACCCGCCGCCAATACAAAGACTTGCTACACCACGTTGCTTCTCCTCTTGAATCAGCTCAGAAATTAAGGTTGTTACAATTCGCGTCCCACTGGCACCAATTGGGTGACCCAAAGCGATTGCGCCGCCGTAACTGTTAATTTTTTGATCAGATAGCTTTAATTCTTTTTGCACCGCAACAGAAGCTGCCGCAAATGCTTCATTGATTTGGAAGGTATCAATTTCATCAATTGTACGATTCGCTTTTTTTAATAATTTATTAATTGCAGATACTGGGGCCATTCCCATAATACTTGGATCAATTCCAACTTCACTGTAATTATTAATAACAGCCAGGTAAGTCAGTCCATGTTCAATTGCATAGGATTTCGCTGCCAATACGACAGCTGATGCACCATCGTTTAGCGTTGAAGCGTTGGCCGCTGTAACGACGCCATTTTCCTTAAAAGCTGGCTTTAAGGAGCTAATTTTCTCCAGAGTAGAATCAAAGCGAATCCCTTCATCTTCCCACATGGTACTACCGTCTGATAGTGCAATCGGAACGATCTCTGATTCAAACTTGCCATCCTTACTGGCTTTCGCTGCCTTCATTTGCGAATCATAGGCATATTGATCCTGCATTTCACGGGTAACATGATAGTCTTCAGCCACCTTTTCTGCTGTCAACCCCATATGCTTTCCGCTAAACGCATCTGTTAAACCATCATAGATCATGCTCGATTTTGGTTCGTGCCATTCTTGGGCTGCATAATCAAAGCTTGTCACCTTTGGAGCCTGAGACATGTTCTCCGTTCCGCCAGCAATCACAACGCTCGCCTCATTCAACAAAATCTGCTGCATCCCAAAAATGATCGATTTCATTCCAGAGCCGCACACTTCATTGATCGTAGTTGCCGGAACCTCATAGGGTATCCCTGCTTTAACTGCGGATTGACGAGCTACATTTTGACCATTACCTGCTTGCAAAACATTTCCCATAAATACCTGATCGACTTGATCTGCCTCGATCTCCGCACGTTTGATTGCTTCTTTCACCGCAATCGCACCGAGCTCAACCGCTGAAACAGTTGCTAGTTTGCCTTTATATCTGCCAATTGGTGTTCGTACAGCGCTTAAAATAACTACTTCTTCCAAGGGTGCACCTCCAATGTTTTCATTAAAAATCAGACGTAAGTATAGCACAGATAGTTTTATAATTTCTTAAGATTCAAACTCAACTAATTATGACCTTTCTATGATATATTTACCTTTGGAAGAAAAGGATGTCTGCTCTACTTATTATTTTAGTAATTAAGTGGAAAGATATGTGTGGTTTATTCATTTTTATTAAAAAATGGATGGATCAATAAGAACTAGGAGGAGCAATATGAATATAGGGATTGATAAAATCAGTTTTCACGTACCAAATTATTATCTTGATATGACAGATTTAGCGAATGCCCGTGAAACTGACCCCAACAAATTTCACATTGGTCTTGGACAAGATCAGATGGCAATTATTCCCGAGACACAAGACATCGTCACTTTAGGGGCAAGTGCTGCTGCCAAAATTCTTACAGATGAGGACAAAAAGGACATCGACATGGTAATCGTCGGAACAGAATCAAGTACCGACTTCTCAAAATCCGCTGCGGTAATCATTCATGATCTGTTGGATATTCAACCATTCGCTCGTTCATTTGAAATAAAACATGCTTGTTACGGCGGAACCGCCGCCCTGCAGCAGGCTCATGATTATGTTGCCCTACATCCCGATCGTAAAGTTTTAGTGATCGCTGCTGATATTGCTAAATATGGTTTAGCAACTGGTGGCGAACCTACGCAAGGTTGCGGTGCTGTCGCTATGCTAATAACCAAGGAGCCAGATTTATTAGCCTTTAATAACGATAGTGTCTTCTATTCAGAGGACGTTTATGATTTTTGGCGACCTGCAGGGCATGATTATCCATTAGTCGATGGACACATGTCTAACCAAATCTATATTGATTCATTTACTCGGATATGGGAGCAAAATAAAAAAGTCAATCAAACCGATAGTACGGATTATGCTGCGATCACTTTCCATCTACCTTATACAAAGATGGGACGCAAAGCTTTACGTGCAATCTTTCCGGAAATGCCTGAATCAGAACAACAACGTTTAGAAGCTCGTTATGATGAAGCAGTGGTGTATAGCCGAACAGTCGGTAATCTCTACACCGGATCATTATATCTAGGTTTGATATCCTTGTTAGATAATGGCAATCTAGCTGCCGGTGATCGAATCGGATTATTCAGCTATGGTTCTGGTGCCGTTAGTGAGTTCTTCTCAATGACATTGATGGATGGGTTCAAAAGTCATTTAACTAGCGAAAAGAATCAGTCTTTACTTTCTGAACGCAAGCAGCTTTCTATCGATAAATATGAAAAAATGTTTAACGAAAAACTCCCAACCGATGGAGGTACGTATACCTTCTCTGATTCAACTGATTTTGCTATCAATAAAATCAGCGGTGATATTCGTTATTACAATAAGTAGTATAATAGGAAAAGGCCAGCTGACTGATCAGCTGGCCTTTTTTAGGCGCAAAAATAATCTAGCAGGTCTAATGGCTAAGTGCTTGTTCTTCATTCCAGATTTCTGGAATATTTACACTCTTTTCTAGGTCTTAAACGTTTTTTATGATTGAATTTCGTTTAAGCCTCACCATTAAGTGAAGAAATGGTTCCACTGTCTACATTTCTTTTCCCCGCTAGATTAGAATAACTTGGTAAGGAGACTTCAAATCCCTACTTCCTTTCTGCCGTTTTCGGCATTCTCTGTGAAATGAACACTGCTTCCGTCCATTTCTGTTGTATTATTTTACAACCTTAGGGACCTACCCCTTACATCTATATTTATACCATATTTCGCCGCTTTTTGCAACCGTTTACACTTTATCTACTCGTCCTTTTTCGTGTTATAATCTTAACGTTAAGACTACAATTAAGACCCGATTTTTTCGTAAAAAAACGGTGATTAACCAAATTAGGAGGAAATATTTTTATGAATATATTGTACATTTCTATCTCAGGAAACACTCGGGCATTTGTTAAGCGTCTGGAAGCCTACGCGGTGGAACAGCATCAATTAGATCCGAAAAATCCTTTAATCGGTTCAAAGGAAATTTCCGAAAATTCTCACTTCGAGATTGAGTCGGCACCCTTCTTTACCTTTGTCCCTACGTATTTAGAAGGAGGAAATGGTGTTGATAGCGGGGATACTGAGATTTTGACAGAAGTGATGCGCGAATACCTCGAATACGAAGATAATTTTAAACATTGTCAAGGAGTGGTCGGCAGCGGGAATAAAAATTTTAACTATCAATATTGCCTGACAGCAAAACAATATAGCGAAGCCTTCAAGTTTCCTTTCTTGGCAGATTATGAGCTGCGAGGAACCGCTGCTGATTGTGAGCGCGTGTATCATATTTTAAAAGAAAACAGTTTGAATTAATCGTTTACTAATTATTCTATTGACTTTTTCTCATGTTAGAGGCATTCTTTTTAAAATAGATAAATCTATGAGAGAGGTGTGTTGCAATTGAGAAAAGTCGCAATTATTGGTGTAGGACATGTAGGAAGTACAACTGCTTACACTTTGATTTCAAAAAATATCGTTGATGAGCTGGTGCTTTTCGACTCGAAAGATACGATTCTAAAGGCTGAACTGAATGATCTGATGGACGGGCAAATGGAACAAGCTAATCAAGTTCGACTGATTGGTCCAGATGTAGCTGAACTAGCCGATACAGATGTGATTATTTTTTCTGCTGGTGACATTTCGATTTTTGAAGGAAATCCTGATCGCTTTGCCGAACTGAATTTGACCAAAACAATCGTAGAGGAATGGGCGCCAGTCATCAGAGATTCAGGCTTTGAGGGAATTATATTGAATATAACAAATCCTTGTGATGTCATCACTCAATATCTGCAGGAATTGACAGAACTTCCTCAAGAGCGTGTTATTGGTACTGGAACTTCACTAGATACTGGCCGAATGAAGCATGCTATCAGCAAAAGTATGAAAGTTCATCCTTCGGCCATTGATGGTTATGTCATCGGAGAACATGGTGAAAGTCAATTTGTTGCTTGGTCTAGCGTCCGAATCGGTGGCACCCCTATCAGTGAAATATTGACGGATGATAGACTTGATGTTCTGGATAATGCTGCTCGTGATGGCGGTTGGGTCACTTTTAGAGGAAAAGGCTATACTTCTTATGGTATCGCCATTCAAGCCGCACGGATTGCTGAAGCAATTTTAAACGACAATCACCTTGTCGTACCAGTCAGCCATTATCATCAAGCTGAGGGCTGCTATGTGGGTTCTCCTGCAAAAGTTTCAAGACAAGGAATCAGTGAAAGTTTTCCGTTAAAGCTTTCCACTGCAGAACAAGAAAAATGGCGTCATACCATCCAGACGATTCATTCAATGCACGCAACGATCTAAAGAAACCACTGTGACGGAAGAACGACAAAACTGTTGATGAGTAGCAGAACACGCTCATTAAAAGAACGAACAACTGTGGAACTATCAACAATGATTGAAGTGACCCCCAAATGTTAGACTTTTTTCGGAGTAGAGAAATCTACTCCGTTTTTTGTTTCTTAAGCTAAGCGATTATGCCGCTTTCTGTGCTGTTTCTCGAAACTGAACAGGGCTTTTCCAGTTCAATTTCTGTTTCATCCGGTGATTGTTGTAGTAATAGATAAAATCATCAATCGCCGTTTTTAGTTCATCAAAACTGTGATAGGTTTCTCCATGAAAAATTTCTTGTTTTAGAAGACTGAAGAAATTCTCCATGATGGAATTATCTAAACAATTTCCTTTTCGAGACATACTTTGAAAAATTTTCTGTTTCTTTAGTTTTCGACGGTAGGCTTTCATCTGATAGGCCCAGCCTTGATCCGAGTGGAAAGTGCGACGATACGGGCAATCATTCGTGATCGCTATGGCTTCTTCTAAGCCTTCCATGATTGCCAAGGCATTTGGCTTTTCCGAGATGCGGTACGAAAGAATCTCGCTATTATACATATCCATAAACGGGTCCAGATATAACTTTCTCTGACGGATCACGCCTTTGGTATCCACTTCAAGATATTTGAACTCTGTTGTATCTGTCGTAATTTTTTGGTGACAAATAGTCGTATAAAAGTGACGACGAATCCGGTGTTTCGCCACTTTCCCGACTTTTCCTCGGTAAGAACTGTAGCGCCGTGATTTCCGCGTGTATGAACGCACTTCGATTCCTAGTTTTCGAATCAAACGTTGGACTTTCTTTTTATTAACATGGAATCCACGATTCTTTAGTTCGTTCGTCATTCGTAAACAGCCATAATTTTTATGTTCTTTACGAATACGAAGCATTTCGGCTTCAATTTCTTGATCAGGGTTTTCTCTGTCAAATCGTTTTTGCCAGTACATAAACGTTGCTTTAGGAAAGTCCAAGGTCTCAAGAAGCTCAACTAATTTGAAGGGTCCTCGGAGGCTGTGGATGATTCGTGCGATTGATTCGTTCGTCTTTGTTGGGCTTCCTGATTTCGCAGCTTCCTCAGTTCTTTTAAAAAGGCATTTTCTATCTGAAGTGAACGGACTTGTTTTTCTAATTCTTTAATACGGTCGCGTTCTTCCGATGTTACTTTAACAAAATCTTTCTTTGGCTTTTCTTTTTTCTTAGGCACGGTAGGTGGACGTCCTTTCGGTTTTGAGAGTCCCTTGATACCATCATCTCGAAAACTCCGCATCCAACTGGCAATCAGAGCATGATTCCTCATACCGAGTCTATTGGCAACTTCACGATAGGACAACTCACTCGTTTGATATAACTCTATCGCATCCATCTTGAATTGAACAGAGTAAGTATTATCATAATGTTTTCGAAAGAGTCCTTCCTCACCAAATTGTTGATAGGAATTAATCCAGCTTCTTACTTGATCCGCGTTCTTAACTCCATACTTTTTCGCTAGATAGCGATAGCCACCTTTTCCATCCAAATAATCTTGAACAACTTTCAGCTTGATTTCAAAGCCATATTCAGTCATAAAAATACCGACCTCCAAAAAGTTAGATTTTTGGTCTAACTTTTGGGGGTCGGTTCAGATAGCCCTACAGTCGTTCGTTCTTATTTTCTATTTATTAATTTAAAAGAATTTCAGGCACTCTTGATATTTGAGAGAGCTTTCCTCCACTCAAACCCGATCAATTTAGCGTTAGGTGTGCGATAATTAAAGACCTTTTCATTTTCTAAGGGCTCAAAATAGTTCTTAATCGCTCGAATCACCGAATTATGACAGACCAAGAGATAGGTATTCTCAGCGTCTTGTTCTAATTCTGCTAATAAAGGAACAATTCGAGCATAAACATCCATCAAAGATTCCCCATTAGGATAGCGTACAGCAAATTGAGTACGAATTTTTTGGTAGCCTGCCAGTTCATCGCTCTTTCCATCATAATCCCCATAATCCAGCTCAATTAATCGTTCATCGACACTCATGGGTAAATGATTGGCCTCACTAACTATTCGTGCTGTTTCTTCCGCACGATTTAAGGGAGAATGGATGATTCTGGTTATAGGTGCGTCAAGGTTAGCCACTTCTTCTGCTAATAAAGTCGCTTGATGATAACCTATCTTAGACAAAGCAATGTCGCTTCGCCCTGAAATAATTCCTTTCTTGTTCCAATCTGTCTCCCCGTGTCTAGCTACATAAAGCAAATAAAACAGTCCTCTCTATCAAAAAAATTGAAAATACAAATAGAAAGATTTCTAGAATTTTCAAAATAGTTATTCATTAAAATATTGGTAGTAGCCAATTTCTCTACTACTTTATCATTAGAATGAAAGAACGTCTATATATTTACTGAAAATGACTGCTAGTTTTTCACACCGTAGGCTCGTGGAATAATGAGGTGATCAATCAATGGTACAAAACAATTCATAATTAATAAAATAAATGTCATACCTTCTGCCATAGAACTAAATGAACGCCAAGCCATTAGCAGCACACCACAACAAATTCCATATATGATTTCGCCTTTGGGTGTTGTAGGTGATGTACTATAATCTGTCGCCATGAAAAAAGCACCCAGCATTGTTGCACCCCCAAAGATATGAGCAAAAACAATCGTCAGATCACCTTTCCCCAAAAAAAGCGCAATAATAACTATTGTACTAAGCATACAAATCGGAATGTGCCAAGTAATTACTTTTTTATACAGCAGAAACATCCCTCCTAAAAAGAGAAGTATCGCCGTTGTTTCAGCATTTTTACCAGCAATCAATCCAGTCAAGCTGTCTATCATCTGACCAGAGCTTAAACTTTCATCAGCTTTGGCATTCATCAAAGGCGTGGCAGAAGAGACGACATCTAAGCCATTCAGCGAGAAAAAAGGCTGCGGTTGTACATTCGCTGACATTTCCTTTGCAAAGACCAATCTTAAGACAGCTCGCCCTGTTAAAGCCGGATTTAACAGATTTCTACCGATTCCTCCAAACAATTCTTTTGCGATAATAATTCCGATAGCTCCGCCTAAAGCCGGATACCACAACGGTACACTTGCTGGCAAGCTCATTGCCAATAGAACACCAGTCACTACTGCTGAATAATCTTTAGGCAAGGTATCTTTGCGAAATTTAAACCATAGAAACTCAGAAATCAGGCATGTACCTATGGCTATCACATAAATAAGCAATGAACGCAGGCCAAAGAAAATAATTGAAGCAATCACGCTAGGTAGCAGCGCCAATAAAACCATTCGCATTATTCGATCAGTTTTTTCGTAAAACAACAAATGCGGCGAGGCTTCCATTAATGGGTAACGTGTACTGCGAAGCTGCTCCAACGAATTTTTATTCCCCATCCTATGCCTGCCTTTCTTTAAGAGCTTTTTGTCCAGCAACAATATGTTCAGCTAAATGCCGACGTGCTGGGCAAATATACGTACAACACCCACAGTTAATACAACTATCTACATAAAGCTTTTCCAAACGTTTCCAATTTTCCTTCAAGTAATTTTTTTCAAGCTGATGTGGCAAAAGATCCACCGGACAAACAGCGACACAGCGAGCGCACAGGATACAAGGAGAAGGTGTGCTGTCTTCATCATGATGCTCATTGATAACAATTAACCCATTGGCTGATTTTGTTAATGAAGCCGCCATTGTGTCTACTGTTTTCCCCATCATAAATCCACCTGTGATAATCTTAGATGGCTTTCCCTCAAAGCCTCCGCAAAAAGCAATCATATCCTCAATCGAAGTTCCCAGCGGAAAATAGACATTTTTCTGCTGCTTGACATCACCCACCACAGAACAAATTCTATGACTCAGGGGAACTCCGGGATCAATCGCTTCATAGACAGCGACCGTCGTAGCCACGTTGATAATCAAATAGCCTAAGTCTCGTGTTGAACCATCTGCTGGGGCTTCCTTTCCTGTAATTACTGTAAAAAGCATCTCAGTGCTTCCTTGAGGATAAATCGAAGGAACTTCGATAACGGAAAGATTCGATATGTCATGGCATAAAATCTGCATAACCTCAATTGCTTCTTGCTTATCATCCTCAATTGCAATAATGCCTTCCTTTGCTGCGACAGCTTTCAATACCAACTCACAGCCCTTAATCAGCTTTTCCCCCTGAGTCGCCATTAATGCAGCATCAGACATCAATAATGGCTCACATTCAGCACCATTAAAAATACAAGTATGAATATCTTCTTTAGGGTTTAGCTTTACATGACTGGGAAAAGTCGCCCCGCCTAGCCCAACCACTCCCGCTGATTCAACACGCTCAACGATCATTTCCGGTGTCAAATCATCAATTGTTTCATGGTGTATCTCTTGAGGTTCATCTCTAAAATCATTTTCAATAATTACGCAGGTCATCTTATCCCCCTGACCTTGATCAATCTCTTGTATTCCGATGATCTTCCCGGAAATACTTGCATGAACGTTCGCGCCTAATCCTTCATCTATTTTTGCAATTGTCTGTCCTAAAAATACTTTTTCTCCTACAGAGACGATAACCTCTGCAGGCTCACCAATATGTTGCTGAACGGGAATATAAACTTTTTTAGGTTGTATGTTCTCAACCTTTTTATAATTATCGATTCCTCTTAAATGCAAGGCCGGATCTTGATGCAAATCAATTCCACCTTTAAATCCTCGCTTACTCATCACATTCCTCCAATATTATTCATAATTTTAGTATAACATGAACATTTTTCAGCTAAAAATAATATACTGTTATACAATAATTGAAGGTGAATAATAAAAAAAGTTACTACAATGTTTTGTAATATCTTAGTACTTACGTATAGAAACGACCCACTTTTTTAATCAGTTCTATCTTCCTTTGCAAAAATAAACCCAAATATACAGTAGATTCAAAAGTACCCATTTCTTTTACCAACCAGATTGCTATTTTTCCATCCAAGATTTCTTATAAAATAGAGGAAAATATCCTATGTTTATCATTTTATTCTACATGAAAAAAGACTTGAACTCATTTGACAATTGGGTTTCTAGCACCTTAAACACTCTCAACGATATTTTAGAATGATATGATACTTTGCAACTGAATGAGACTTAAAGAGGAAATAGCTAAACAGATGAAGAAATAAGGAATCGTAATAATAGATTAAGAGAGGTAATTTAGGAAAGAAGTTGTTTGGAAAACATGACTTTAAACTTCTGTATCTAAGAAAAATAGCAAAATAAAAAGGGCTAAAAAGACTGGTAGTGCAGCCTTTTAGCCCTTAACTTTTTATACTTTCTCTACTGTTAAAAAAAAGACTATCCTAATAAGAATAGTCCTAACTGCGTGGCGACGTCCTAATCTCACAAGGGGCAACCCCTCACTACAATCGGCGCTAAGAAGCTTAACTTCTGTGTTCGACATGGGAACAGGTGTATCCTTCTCGCTATCGCCACCACACTAGTATTTAATTGAGTAAACGTCGTTCACTCAAAACTGGATCAGAAACATTCTAACAACCGTGAATCAATTTTTGGTTAAGTCCTCGATCGATTAGTATCAGTCCGCTCCGTACATCACTGCACTTCCACTCCTGACCTATCTACCTGATCTTCTCTCAGGGATCTTACTTTCTTAAAGAAATGGGAAATCTCATCTTGAGGTGGGCTTCACACTTAGATGCTTTCAGCGTTTATCCCTTCCCTACATAGCTACCCAGCGATGCCTCTGGCGAGACAACTGGTACACCAGCGGTAAGTCCATCCCGGTCCTCTCGTACTAAGGACAGCTCCTCTCAAATTTCCAACGCCCGCGACGGATAGGGACCGAACTGTCTCACGACGTTCTGAACCCAGCTCGCGT
>SKDY01000319.1_pt1 | contig 41643 bp, 61 predicted proteins | sample 4826591 | NCBI WGS metagenome assembly SKDY01 (sample SAMN11008823, study PRJNA524170) | human gut metagenome | biome: Human fecal sample; material: Feces; isolation source: fecal sample from pouch patient p10, p22 | host: Homo sapiens | place: Israel: Tel-Aviv | collected 2016-06-15 | reverse complement strand
GTGCTTATCCTTGTCCGCCGCTGACACCACGTATACCAGCCGCTGCGGGCCACCCGGAGCACGCGGCACATTGCTTTGATGCTGAACTCAGCCTGATGTTTTTCAATAAAGACATACTTCATTTCAGGCGCTTCGCGAAGTATGTCGCGGCCTTTTGGAGGATAGCCAGCTCTTCATCCCGTTCTGCCAGCTGGCGTTTGAGACGTGCAATCTCGGTAGACATCTCCAGTTCACGTTCAGAAGACGTCTGCTGATTTTGCTGTTTACTGCGCCAGTTGTAGAGCTGTGATTCATACAGGCTGAGTTCACGGGCTGCGGCAGTAACACCGATGCGTTCAGCAAGCTTCAGGGCTTCACTGCGAAATTCAGGCGAATGCTGTTTACGGGGTTTTTTACTGGTTGATACTGTTTTTGTCATGTGAGTCACCTCTGACTGAGAGTTTACTCACTTAGCCGCGTGTCCACTATTGCTGGGTAAGATCAAGGTTCCTAAGCTCACCTTAGTTCGCTTTTTGGTCACAGGCACTGCATATCTGAAATACCAATTTTTCTTCCCTCCCTTCGCCAGGGGAGCGATTCGCAACAGCAAACCATCGCCGTCAAAAAGGTTAACCTCTTTTTCGGCAGGTTTGGTGCTTTTGATTTCAGTGTCAGTGAGCTTCTTAGCGATTTTGGCCATGTTTGGGACCCTCGATTTTAGGACCCATCTTCGTGGGTCCCATTCAGGGTGCCATAACTCGTAGTTCTCAGCAATTCTCACTAGACTACAATAGACGTAAAAAAGCCCGCAGAGCTTGTGCTGTGCGGGCTTAGTAGACTTTACTGAACTTCAGTACATCAATATTTGGTGGAGCTGGCGGGAGTTGAACCCGCGTCAAAATTTATATAATCTTTTGTAAAATATACGTTTTTTCTATTGTTTTTGATCCGCGTATACTTCGCGTACACTTTGCCATTTGAACTTAAACATGCTGCCGTCGCTACATCATGACATGTTATTTTTACTTCTCATTTTCAAAGTCATCACGAATGTTAATTAGATCTGTAATCAAAGCGCCAACTTTAGTTGAAGGATTTATCGAACCGTCTTTTTTGGCGGCATCTTCGACTCTTTTAGCATTGATTAATGCCGTATCGAGCCGATCTTGCAATTTATTAAATACACCTGATGCCTTTTTCTCATAATCTGGCATGTATTTTTTTAACTCAGCTAGCATTTGTGCGCCTTCACTTTTGCCTTTCTGAGGTGAAAATGATTTTCGGGTGTATCCAAAATGTAGTATCAGCCAGTACTCGAAACATGGTATGGAAGTTATAGCAACAAAAATCCCTTTTGGATTTAAGGAATTAATCCTGCTAAGAGCTTCATCATAGTTAGGGTGAGCGTCTCTATCAAAGACACAATAAACCTTATCATAAGGGTCGCTCCTTTTTTTTTCCGTATTATATTTTTCTTTTGCCCAAGATACCACATTCATAGGGCTTGAGCCGCACTCTCCAGAAATCTCAACTATGCTTGCCGTGCTTATACGGCAATGTTTTATAAAATCTGTAAAATATGCGGGCTCAGTCTTCTCTCCCTCACAGACGATAAGAATTTTCTTCATTTGAGCTCGTGCTTTACTAACTCGTTTGAATTCATTATTACGCCGAGCCTTTCTTTTTTTGAACAGATCTTCGCTTCCCATTAATATCTCTCCCATTTCCCAATGAGTGGTAAAGCCCCATATCTACCGTCAAGATAAGAAGCTTCTAAATTCTCCCTTCCTTTTCTTGGACTAAAATCCGTAAGTGGGAAAAGATTTGTTTGCTTTGAATTGTCTTTTTCTACAAACCAAATCTGATCTCGTCTGAAAACATCTTGATTTAAAATAGACGTCTCATGAGTTGTAAAGATTAACTGGGCACCATTCTTATTGATATTTTTATCGTGAAATAAACCTACAATAAACTCAACTAATTTGGGGTGTAAGTTATCATTTAATTCATCAATAAACAGGATGTTTCCTGTCTCGAGTGAATGTGATAAGGGACCCGCGAAACTAAAGATTTTTCTAGTTCCATGCGATTCATCTTTTAAATCGAATGGAATTGGCTCTCCATCCTCATTATTATGAAGTGTTTTAATGACATATTCTTCCTTGCCTTGCATATTCTTAATCACTAGTTCCTTGATGGCTGCAGGCATATCATCAGGAAGAGCATTGGGATTGAATTTTTCTTTTGTTACATGAATGTCATCAATACCTACATCGGCAGCTTTTAAAAAATTGAGAATCTCATCTTTCTTATCATTTAAGCATTGCTTTGCACTGTAATCACTATCCCAACCTGTTAATTCAGTAAATTTAACTTTGTAATAAAACCAATCGTATACAGGTTTTAGTTGTACACTGTTTAATTGTACCGCTGTAGAAAGAAAGAGCGCATTAGGCCTGGTTGATTTCAACCATGTTTGTTTTTCTCCTGTCAACGATGGCCCCAACTCCCATTCATGGGTTTGTTTTTCTTCATCCCATAGACGTAAAAACCATTTTTGTGGTCTGCCTTTGGGGAATGCAAATAACCATTCGTCGTGAATAAAATCTTCTGTTGCAGAAAAACCATACTGGTATCTGATGCCTTCGGAAATAAAGTTAATTTCAAATTCAGATGGTTGATTAATCTTCTTTGAGTCTAGTCTAAAAGGCGTGATATCAAGTTTATCACCACTTTTATAACCTGTAGCAGACCGGACAATAAGTTCAGCCATAGTTGTAATAGCGTTAATAATGTTTGATTTTCCGGCAGCATTAGGGCCATAAATCACAGCACTTTTAAGCAATTCAAGAGATTTAGGTTCATCAATACTGAACAGATTATTAGGCAAATCGTTAAGTTTTGATGCAACTAAACTCAGTGTTTGTTTCTCTGAAATAGATTTATAGTTTTGTACTGTAAACTCAATCAACATAATTTATACCCTTTTAACTTCCCATAGCTTAAAAACCACTAAAAGTGATTTTATAGCACAAATTTGACAAAAAACGTCAAATCTTTGCATTTAATGCACACTAAAACCATTGTACACTATCCTCATCATCCTGCTAACATTCTTGTAAGCTTTACTGTTTTGCGAAGGGGGGCTAGTGCTATCGGGCGTTTTACTTCTCAATTTTCATGTTCTCCGGATTTTTTGATACTTGGTCCTTACAAGCTGTCTTGCCATCATAGTCTACGAGATACGAACCATAATGCCTGAAAAGCATTTCCGGCCCTTTATGCCCCATTTGAGCTGCAAGCCAAAACAGATTTGCTCCTCGGCTGATATGGCTGGTGGCGAATGTATGCCTAGTTTGATATGGATTTCTGTATCGAATACCTGCTTTCCGTAATGTTGGCACCCATGCTTTTTTCCTGATTGCATCAGCACTTGCCCAAGGCTTATTGGTCTTTGGGTCTTCAAAGACAGTAGCATCCTTCATGAATGTAAATGGCTTCTGATTTATCAGCGCCAACATAGCCTCTTCTGTCAGTTCAACTTTACGAGTACCGGCCTTTGTCTTTGTTCCTTTGATAACACCGACAACACTTGCACTCTGGACATGGGCAGTTTTTCCAACAAAGTCGATATCACGCCATCTAAGGGCACATAATTCAGAACTACGCAGGCCTGTATGTATAGCGAACCGGAACAGATTCTCCCATTGTTTGTTTCCGGCTGCTGCTAGTAATGCATCAACTTCTGTTGGTGATAGCGGATCAACCACGTAGCAGCTTTCTGCTTCTGACTTATCACTTTGGTAGCGCGAAGCAGTTACCAACGATACGGGGTTAATTTGAAGTATCCCATCGGTTACGGCTTCATCAAGTGCTGACCGCAGGAAAGATAACTGGTTGCGAATTGTTTTTAAGGTCGTTTTCTGGCTTTGAATCCACGCTTTCAGGATTGCTGGTGTTAATTCACTTGCAGGGCAAATGTGGAGTGAGGCTAACGCACTACGGCATTTTTTATAACCACCAATCGTTGAGGGTGAGAGTTTTCTCGTTTCGCAGATTTCAAGGTATTCGTCCAGGTACATTTTTACCGTTTTGCCTGCAGCAGCATTACCAAAAATTTTCAAACGAGCAGAACGGGGAAAATATTCCGCATAAATGAATGTTCCCCTTTCGATCTTATTATGAATTTCGCCGAGTGTGCGCTCGGCGTATTTAATGTTCTTTGGTGTTACTTCCAGATTGGAAAGAGGCTCACGACATTTAACTCCTTTGTAGGTGAAAGTTATATTGATCGTTTCGCCCTGGCGGTGTTTCCTGATTGTTACGCCGCGCGGTAGTTTGAGCAGTTTTGTCTGGCCCATTTTGCAACCTCACTAAGATCAATCCACCTCTCCTTAACGCCTTCAACCTTTAAAACCTGAACACCTTCACGCCAAACACCGCGCTGTACACGTTTGTTTATTGCTTCAGGAGTTTCGCCAGTTTCTTTGCAATAAGTTGAGATTGGAACACAATCGAGGTTCAGCATATGTTTCTCCACTTAGCCCGCTGCACACGGGCAGTAATACCAAATTCCAGTCCTGATAATTAATTTTGTTCCCTGGTTGCTACCTGTTTTATTGGCCTGATGCTGTCCAGTAGCAGACGGCGACGCATGTTAGGTGCACCCCAACGGTAACCAGTCTTTTTGTCGTAGGATTCACAACGTCCGGCAACCCAGGACGTTTCAGTGGAATGTAATTTCATCCGCTTTTCACCGTCTCGGGTGATAACAATTCCTGTATGAGTTTTTATCACGCTCATTTCTTAGTCTCTGGTGCTTTCGGCATTACTGCCCAGTGAGTGATATTGACGTTTTCAAGGTCCCCGACCTGAAATGTCCACTGCCATTCTCCGGTTTCTTTTTGTCCCCAGGTGTACCAGAGAGAACGCCAGCCAATCAGCCAGCCTTCTCCGTTAGCATCAAATAACAGAACACTTTCATTTGCTGGAGGCAGTTCAGCTGACACTGGTATTATTTTGCTTTCCAGTGCCGCACATTTAGCTTCAAGCGCGTCGAATTTACGTACCAGGTACTCAGCATTTGTTTCGTTCACTTTCAGATCTCGCGGTACACATTTCCCGCGAAGAAACCCTTCCATTTCGAAAACATTCATGCGCATTTGCGTAACTCCGATAATTCGTTAAAGCGTTCCATAAACATCCCGTAGGCATGGCCTGGAGCCAGTGGAATCACGTTGAACATCTCTGTTGCCGGGATACCTTCCAGCACAGGCCAGAAAGAGCCATCATCAAGCCCGAGATCGCGGCGTTCGGTTGCCAGCATGATGAGATCGGCATATTTCACGGGTGTACTCATAACCGGGGGTAACCCGTATTTCTCACGGATTACGGCGTCTATTTTTTCTTCCATCCGTTTATAGTCAGGAAGAAGGCGTTTCAGTGGAGCCGGGATGTCCTGGCAATACGCTTCTGTTGCATCATGCATTAACGCTTCAAAAGCAAATTCCTGCGGTACCAGCTGGCTGCAAAGCACCGCATGTTGGGCGACGCTGTAGAAGTGTGAAAGATGTCCTGCAAAGCGACAGATATTTGAAAGGGAAACCGCGATATCGTTAATAACGATGTCGTCTTTATTTATCCTGTCATAATAAAAATGCTTCCCGGAAAAAGTTTTAATAAATGACATTTTGTTCTCCACGTATATGCGCTGCACCGCGCTGAATTCGGGTAAAAGGAAGCCCTCACCGTCCGGCGATTATTGAGTCAATTACATTTCCATAAATGCCCCCGTAGGGGCGGTTAGTTTCTCCACAAAACAGAGAAGAACACCTGCGGTGGCAGCCGCCCGGATGGATTGGGTTATGAGCCCGTCGTCCGGTGATGCTCTTCTCTGTTTTGTAAAAAGGACGGTACCAGCCGGAAGCAAGGGTACAAGCTGGTACCGCCAAGACTACACACAGCATAAAGTTGTGGTGCCGGGTGCCTCCCGGTGCCTGGCGAAGGTTGCACACCAGGCGGGTGGGTATCCACAGAAGGTCGACTGTCAGCCTCAACCTTAACCCGCGTGCGCTGAGCCGCATTCACCACAACGCTAAGGATTCTCTTTGGTTGAAAATACTTAGCTGTTATGTGCCTGTCTTTTCACCACTTCAGGCTCGGTGGTATCCTTTTAAGCCCGTATACATAAAAGGAAAATCAAATGACTTTTGATGAAAAAGAACTTGATAATGCAATTAATAAAATCATCGTAACGTCGCTCTTTTCCTGTCTCAGCGACACTCAGCAGAAACAGTTCTACGAATCGGCTTTCAACATGATCGAGCGTTGTTGTTTCTGCGATGCCGACGAGTTACCTGAAAAAATCAGGAAACAGTTGGCTGATGCTCTTCGAGTGCGACTTTCTGACCAATTTTCTGAAATGTGCTCTCCGAATTTGGACAAATAGAAAAAGGCCATTTCCATTCAGGGTCTGATGGAAATACTTCAGCCTGTTCCAAAGCACGGCGTAAAGAGAACACAACTCCAGCCATAATCTGATGTTTCCCATTGGTCCAGCTATCGCCGCTCTGATCTACAGGGGCGGCTATGTCGTATGACCAAACGACTTCACAGTTATTGTTTAAAATCTGGACTTTCATTTCATACACCTGCTTTAACATGAGTGCCTGGTGGCACAACATGACTCAACGAATCATCCTGGACTTCATATGCCCCAGGCGGCTACTTCGTGGGCGTCCTGCCTGTTCGTTATCTTTGATATAAAATCTAACTTAACTTAGTTATTATGGCAAGAGAAAACACCAAACTTTTCTTAGTTCGGTGCCTTAGTTAGAGAAGAGAGGTCTTAGAGTTCGTATTGAACTCCTTTGACTACACCAATGATAAGGCAATTACCATTGATAGGGATGTTGGGATACCGAGGATTTAATGGCACTAAAAACTTTTGAGGGCCATCGATGACTAATTTTTTTACTGTAGCTTCGTTTGTTCCATCAAGTCGAGCGATGACTATTTTTCCATGACGAGGTTCTGCATCTGGATCTACAATCACTGTTGCGCCTTCTGGTATTGTTGGGAGGCCATTAGGGTTAGTCATGGAGTCACCTTTAACCTCTAATGCAAATGAGTTATCACCAATCTTTAATGATGTATCTACCCACTTGTCCACTTCACTAAACACTTCTGCTGCCCTGCACTCAGTAAACTGCCCAGCCTGAACCCACGATATTACAGGAACTCTGCGCATGTTTGTGACGAGTTTGCCTTCAAACTCAGCACCATAAAGAATGTAATCTATTGACGTATTGAAGAACTTCGCTAATTTCGAAAGTGCCTCCCCACCAGGGGTATTGATGTCTTTCTCCCAGTACCCCACAGCAACGTCGCTTACTCCACAAAATTTACCCAATTCTTTCTGGGACGTTCCGGTAACTCTTCTCAGAGCTTTTATACGCTGACCAACCGTTTCCATAGGAGCACCATTTCTTGAATTGCTAAGTAATCTTAGTTTTTATTGACCAAAGATAGATTTGTAATTAGCATCTAATAAAACTTAGTTTGGAGGGCGTATGACAACTGACGATATCGAAAGCTACTTCGGCAGTATTGAGAAAGTTGCTGCTTTTTTCGGCATAACAACTGAAGCCGTTTATCAGTGGCGAAACCGTCCGGGCCAGTTAATTCCAAAAGGACGTGCAGCAGAAGCTGCATATAGAACTTGCGGACGGTTGCCATTTAAACCTGAGCTTTATGAAAAATCTAATGGATAAATCGATTAACAGAAACCACAGAACGATGAGGCTAACCGTGGGTAAGCATCACTGGAAAGTAGAAAAACAGCCTGAGTGGTACGTGAAAGCTGTCAGAAAAACTATCGCAGCGTTGCCGGGTGGTTACGCTGAAGCAGCTGACTGGCTGGATGTAACAGAAAACGCATTATTTAACCGCCTTCGTGCCGATGGCGATCAGATTTTCCCGCTGGGATGGGCAATGATTTTGCAACGTGCTGGTGGAACTCACTTCATTGCTGACGCTGTGGCGCAGTCTGCAAATGGCGTCTTTGTGTCTCTTCCTGACGTCGAGGATGTGGACAACGCCGATATTAACCAGCGCCTGCTGGAAGTCATTGAACAGATTGGCAGTTATTCCAGACAGATTCGTTCGGCAATCGAAGACGGTGTGGTGGAACCGCATGAGAAGACAGCAATTAACGACGAGCTGTATCTCTCAATTTCGAAGCTGCAGGAGCATGCAGCACTGGTCTACAAAATCTTTTGCATTTCAGAAAGTAATGACGCCCGCGAGTGTGCAGCTCCGGGCGCCGTGGCGTGTCGTGACTGTGGAGAAACTAACGCATGAACAGTTTAACAACACACTACCGTCGCTCGCAACTGATTGCGCTTCCTGTACCGGGTGGAAAAGCGAAGGTGGAGTATTGCTATGCAGTTAATGTACCAGGTGACAGGGAAATTGTAACCCACAGCTTTGCTGAGTGGGCTGTGGGTGATTTCAACCGGCAGAAGGAGACAGTCCTTTGCGACAAGTTAACCGCTGGTTCAAAGATCACTACGGAGTGCCCGTCAGAGTCATTCGTTGGGAGCCGGAAACACAACGAGTTATCTACCTCCGCGAAGGCTATGAGCATGAGTGCTTCAGCCCGCTCGAACAGTTTCGTCGTAAATTCAGGGAAATAGAGGTCGGTCATGAGCACTAAATTAACCGGCTATGTATGGGATGGTTGCGCTGCATCAGGCATGAAATTATCCAGCGTGGCAATTATGGCCCGCCTGGCTGATTTCAGTAATGACGAAGGTGTGTGCTGGCCATCAATTGAAACTATTGCCCGTCAGATTGGCGCGGGGATGAGTACCGTCAGGACGGCTATCGCACGGCTGGAAGCAGAAGGCTGGTTAACGCGTAAGGCGCGTCGCCAGGGTAACCGCAATGCGTCGAATGTTTATCAGCTTAACGTTGCGAAGCTTCAGGCAGCGGCATTTTCTCAACTGTCAGATTCTGACCCGTCAAAATCTGACGCATCAAAATCTGACCCGTCAAAATTTGATGCGTCGAAATCTGGCAAAAAAGCGGGTTTTCACCCGTCAGAATCTGGCGGGGATCCGTCAGTAAAATCAAAACATGATCCGTCAGATAAAAAACCTTCTCGTCCGGACGCTTCGCAACCGGACACGCAGACGGATGAACAGGATTTTTTAACTCGCCATCCTGATGCGGTTGTATTCAGCCCTAAAAAGCGCCAGTGGGGAACGCAGGATGATTTGACCTGCGCACAGTGGCTCTGGAAAAAAATCATCGCCCTGTACGAGCAAGCCGCCGAATGTGACGGCGAGGTGGTTCGTCCCAAAGAACCGAACTGGACAGCCTGGGCAAACGAAATTCGCCTGATGTGTGTGCAGGATGGTCGTACTCACAAACAAATCTGCGAGATGTACAGCCGCGTCAGCCGCGATCCGTTCTGGTGCCGTAACGTGCTCAGCCCGTCGAAGTTGCGGGAAAAATGGGATGAGCTTTCCCTGCGCTTATCACCGTCCGTCAGCACGTACACCGAAAAACGCGAAGACCCGTACTTCAAATCCAGTTACGACAACGTGGACTACAGCCAGATCCCGGCAGGATTCAGGGGGTGATCATGAGTCTGTTAAATGACGTTCAGAAATTCATTGAAGCCCATCCGGGGTGTACTTCCGGAGACATTGCGGATGCTTTTGCAGGTTACTCACGGCAGCGCGTTCTGCAGTCTGCAAGCAAGTTACGTCAGAGTGGGCGTGTGGCTCACCGTTGTGAAGGAGATACACGCAGACATTTCCCGCGCCTGACTGAGAGAGCGCAGGAGCCGGAACCACAACCAGTTCGTGAAACCAGACCTGTGCGCAATTTCTATGTCGGCACTAACGATCCCCGGGTGATTTTGTGCCTGACCCGCCAGGCGGAAGAACTGGAGTCCAGGGGCTTATACCGTCGTGCTGCAACGGTGTGGATGGCGGCATTCCGTGAAAGCCACTCCCAGCCAGAACGAAACAATTTTCTGGCGCGTCGTGAGCAGTGTTTACGGAAAAGCAGCAAGCGCGCTGTATCGAGTGATGAGTGGTATCTGTCAGGGAATTACGTGGGGGCTTAATGAGTAATAAATATTGCCAGGCGCTGGTGGAACTACGGAACAAACCAGCCCATGAACTGAAGGAAGTGGGCGATCAGTGGCGCACGCCGGATAACATTTTCTGGGGAATTAACACTCTGTTTGGCCCGTTTGTTCTGGATCTTTTTACTGACGGTGATAACGCCAAATGTGCCGCGTATTACACGGCGGAAGACAACGCGCTGGCGCATGACTGGTCAGAACGTCTTGCGGAGCTTAAAGGTGCTGCCTTTGGTAATCCCCCATACAGCCGCGCCAGTCAGCATGAGGGGCAATACATCACCGGCATGCGTTACATCATGAAACATGCCAGTGCCATGCGTGATAAAGGCGGGCGCTATGTTTTCCTGATCAAAGCTGCCACCAGCGAAGTGTGGTGGCCGGAAGATGCAGATCATATTGCTTTTATTCGCGGGCGTATTGGTTTTGAACTGCCTGCCTGGTTTATCCCGAAGGATGAGAAGCAGGTGCCGACAGGCGCTTTCTTCGCTGGTGCTATTGCTGTTTTCGACAAGACCTGGAAGGGACCGGCAATCAGCTACATCGGGCGCGATGAACTTGAGGCATGTGGTGAGGCGTTTCTGGAGCAGGTTCGTCAGCAGGCGGAAAAACTGGTCAGGGAGATGGCGGCATGACGACGTTAACTCAATGCCAGCAGCAGGTGCTGGATATGCTGATTTCTTATCAGAAAGAACGTGGTTTCCCGCCAACCAATCAGGAGGTGGCAACCATGCTGGGATACCGTTCGGTGAATGCAGCGGTGGAGCATCTTCGTGCGCTGGAGAAAAAAGGCGTCATCACGATAAAGCGTGGCGTGGCCCGGGGGATAACGCTTCATACCGCGGTGAAGGACGACGACAGCGAGGCGGTCGGGATTATCCGCTCACTGCTTGCCGGTGAGGAAAACGCCAGGCTGCGTGCAGCCCACTGGTTACATGAGAGGGGCCTGAAAGTATGAAGCTGATTCTGCCTTTTCCGCCCAGCGTGAACACGTACTGGCGACACCCCAACAAAGGGGCGTTTGCTGGTAAGAGCCTGATAAGCGCGGCGGGGCGAAAATTCCAGAGCGCGGCGTGCGCAGCAATAGTTGAGCAGTTACGTCGTCTGCCGAAACCAACGTCGGCACCTGCTTCAGTGGAGATCGTGTTGTTTCCTCCGGATAACCGGATCCGCGATCTGGACAACTATAACAAGGCGCTGTTTGACGCCCTGACCCACGCGGGTGTGTGGGAAGACGACAGTCAGGTGAAAAGAATGCTGGTGGAGTGGGGACCGGTTATCCCGGAAGGGAAGGTCGAGATCACTATCAGTAAGTACGAGAAACCGGCGGGTGCAGCCGCCTGATTAAGAGGAGAAACGAAGTATGAATAATCTGATGGTCATTGATGGTATTGAAGTTCGTCGTGATGCTTATGGGCGTTACAGCCTGAACGATCTGCACAGGGCTGCCGGTTCTCTGGATAAGCATAAGCCTGCATTCTGGCTCCGCAATGAGCAAACTGAACGTTTAATAAGCGAGTTGCAGATTTGCAACTCGGTCAATATAGAGCCAGTTAACGTTATTCGTGGTGGAAATAACCAGGGGACGTATGTCTGCAAAGAACTGGTGTATGCCTATGCAATGTGGATCAGCCCGTCATTCCATCTGAAGGTGATCCGTACTTTCGACATGGTAACCAGCGCACCTGAAAAATTATCCGGACAGGCTGCTGACAAGATGCAGGCTGGCGTGATTCTGCTGGACTTTATGCGCCGGGAGTTAAATCTGTCTAACTCTTCAGTGCTTGGAGCCTGTCAGAAACTTCAGGAGGCTGTTGGCTTACCGAATCTGGCACCGCGCTATGCCATTGATGCTCCTGCTGATGCACACGATGGCTCAAGTCGCCCTACGCTGTCACTGAGTGCACTGCTGAAACAGTATGGTATCCGCCTGACGGCTAATCAGGCATATCACCAGATGGTGAAGCTGGGGATCGTCGAGCAGCGCGAACGATACAGCCGTACCGCGATTAACAACATCAAAAAATTCTGGTCGCTGACAGCGAAAGGCTGCATGTTCGGCAAGAACATCACCAGTCCCGCAAATCCGCGCGAGACGCAGCCGCATTTCTTCGAATCCCGATTCCCTGAGCTGTTAAAGCTGCTCGATACCGTTCATTGAGGTGACCGTGAGAGCACTACTGACCCCTGAAATTGCCCCGCGTATGGGGATCGTATTGTTCAGGCCAGGTTCAGAGTTGATGCCCCTGTTTATGCAGGGGCGTGTCCTGCTGGAGCCTGAGCCGGAACGTTATTCATCTTTCGCCAGTGGTGCCGTTCCGGCGGCATCACAACCGCTGGCGGATGATCCTGCCGTTCGGGCCGTATTCCGCAATGAGGCAGTGATCCGTCGTGCTGGTGGCGTGGAATGTCTTGAAAGCTGGTTACTTCGTGAAAAAGGCTGCCAGTGGCCTCATTCCGACTGGCACAGCGAGAACATGACAACAATGCGACACGCTCCGGGCGCAATCCGTTTGTGCTGGCACTGCGATAACCAGCTGCGCGATCAGTTCACGGAACGGCTGGAATCAATGGCAACGGATAACTGTGCCCGCTGGGTGTTGTCTGTTGTGCGTCGGGATCTCGGTTTTGATGATAGTCACGTTGTGACAATACCGGAACTGTGCTGGTGGCTGATTCGTAATGACCTGGCGGATGCCTTACCGGAAAGTGCAGCCCGTAAGGCACTGAGATTACCGAAGCCTGTTGTGCAGGCGGTCACCCGGGAAAGTGACCTTGTGCCTTCGGTTCCTGCCACCAGCATTATCCAGGATAAAGCGAAAAAGGTGCTGGCGCTGAAAGTGGATCCGGAGTCGCTGGAGTCTTTTATGTTACGCCCAAAACGCCGCCGCTGGGTTAATGAAAAGTACACGCGCTGGGTTAAGACACAGCCGTGTGCATGTTGTGGAAAGCCTGCTGATGATCCCCACCACCTGATAGGTCACGGTCAGGGTGGAATGGGTACAAAAGCGCATGACCTCTTTGTGTTGCCTTTGTGCAGAAAGCATCACGACGAGCTGCATGCGGATACCGTGGCATTTGAAGAGAAGTATGGCTCCCAACTGGAGCTGATATTTCGTTTTATCGATCGCGCGCTGGCGATTGGGGTGTTGGCCTGATTTGGTGGAGAAAGTTGATGCGTGATATTCAGATGGTTCTGGAGCGTTGGGGAGCATGGGCGGCGAGTGATAGTTCTGGAGTAGACTATTCGCCTATAGCTGCTGGGTTTAAGGGGCTTCTTCCCTACACAAGCAAAACACGTCAGGCTTGTTCAGATAGTGATGCATTAATTATTGAAGGTTGTCTTGCTCGTCTAAAGCAAAAAAAGCCAGATGAGCACTCGCTGCTTGTGGCACATTATTTATACAGAATATCCAAGCGTAAGATTGCAAAGGTGCGTGGAAAGGATGAAAAATTGGTACGCATAGAAATACAACTAGCCGAAGGATTTATTGATGGTTGCCTTTCAATGTTGGATGTTAACCTTGAAATGGACGCTTAGGGTTGCACAGGTTGGCCCCATATGAGGCCAACCTGTCACAAGTGGGGGAAGATTTTTCGTAACACTAACCAACACCTTCCGAAGGTATATAGCGAAATTATAAGGGAGGATAAGCCTAACAGTATGAACAGGAAATCAATAGGTTTGCCCGCAACAATAACATCATCAGGTAGAAACATCGCTATCAATGGAAATATACATGCGACGATGAGAGTTAACCCTGTTGAAAGTAATCTATTTACCAGAGTTGGTAACACGTTGTTTTGCTTAAGGGCATTAATTGCTCCTTCCTTATCGCTGTTTGCACTACTAAATATAGATATTGCAGCCAGAACAAAACCAAACAGGATGCCTGATATAGTCGAGAGCACCCCCGCTGTTGTGAGTACGTCAGCATGCTTCATCGGTTTAAACAGTTTTGTCGCTGCATAGGTCAACAGAATCCAGAGGACGCATTTCCAGAGAAAAGTGGCTAATTCTCTCATTGTGTCCTCCATGCTTGGTTATTAGTCTCTGCTAGCGAGCTCATACTGTGCAAGATAGTTCGCGTTATCAATTTTAGCAGATATCATCGCCGTTCTGATATCAGAATCGGATGGATAACCGCTTTTGACAATGATTGTCTTTGTACTGACCAATACTTGGTCAAGTAGACTTTTGGGCGTTCTATTGGATGGCTCTGTTACATCAATTTTTTTAATTTTTAGACCTCCAGAACCTTTTGGAAAAAGTTCAAGTAGTTCCTTAATAGCATCGGTGACAGAAGTTTTTAGATAGTTAAACCCTTGTTTTTTCGGGTGAATCCGACCTCGCATATTTAATCTTAGATGCGACCCGCCCATACCAACAACCATGTCAATAATTTCATTAGCTAAAGGGTTTTTAATCTTATAATTAGCTTTGTTAAAGTTTCTTGGAGCAGCAACTATAAGATCGAAACTACGTAGGATATTTCCGTCCTCAAGCAGTTCCTTCATGCTCTCTTGTTTCCAAATGGCTTCAAAAGTGACGCTTTTTAAATCAGTTTTGTTATACAAAATGAATGCCAGATCATTTACTTTGGGCCCTATATGGTTGAGGGTCATAGCTAATAAGTCCGTTTCGTAGTAATAGATAAAATATGTTCTTTCAACTACAGAATCTTTATCATTTAAAGGAATTGTTCTCTCACTACCTGTAGCATCCTCGATGAACGGTAGTAGGCATTCCCTTCTCCACGATACGTAACCAAAGTAACATTGCAGTGTGGTATCTTTTTGAAGAATAACTAACTTTAACCCTCGATTTGGGGTGTCTGTTGTGTAAGTTATTGGAAAAGTTACAGTATCTGCTGTGGTCATTTGCTCAAAGGCTAGTTTTGCAGCAGATGTGCCATCTTTTTTGCTTCCATTACCAGTGAAAAAACCAACTCTCACTCGCCTGGTTTTATTCTTATTTTCTGTACTCATTATCGATCCGAAATAATTTTAGCAACCGTGTGAAAAATACAACAAAAAAAAGAGGAAATCATTAGCGCGGTCCGCAAAAAACATTGTAATCTGTTAAGAGTGGTTACTTCGCCACACAGCTTAAACCCGCCGTCGAGCGGGTTTTGTCGTTTCTGTGGCTGGGGATTCGTTGGTCCTGGCCTATTCCGCAGTTCTCCATCGGTTCGGCTTCTTTGATGTTTCCGCTTCTGATTTGCGGTACATGATGTTCCCTCAATTTGCACCTGCTGTATCAGCGAGGTGAGAGATAACTACAAATGCCTCATAACCCAAATACCTGGCTGGAGTTGGTCCAGAGCTGGTGGCGTGGAGACACACCGCTGGGCGCAGTGATTATGTCGATCGTTATGGCTGGCTTGCGCATTGCCTATTTTGGCGGTGGTGGTGGCTGGAAACGAAAAACGCTCGAGATTTTGCTCTGTGGTGCTCTGACGCTGACTTTTGCATCCGCTCTTGAGTATGTCGGATGGCCTAAATCTCTTTCTGTTGCCATTGGTGGCGGCGTTGGGCTGATCGGGGTCGATGCTATTCGTGGGGCTGCAATGAGAGTAATCGGTAATAAGTTTGGTGGCTCTAAGGAGTAATTTATGCAGGTACTAAATTCCCAGCGTAAAGCTTTCCTGGATATGGTGGCATGGTCAGAAGGAACGGATAACGGACGGCAGAAAACGAGAAATCATGGTTATGATGTTATTGTCGGTGGCGAACTGTTCACTGATTACTCCGATCACCCTCGTAAACTTGTCATGCTAAACCCGAAACTCAAATCAACAGCTGCAGGCCGTTATCAACTTCTTTCACGCTGGTGGGATGCTTACCGCAAGCAGCTTGGGCTGAAAGACTTCTCTCCCAAAAGCCAGGACTCAGTGGCATTACAGCAGATTAAAGAGCGTGGTGCTTTACCGATGATTGATCGCGGTGATATCCGTCAGGCTATCGATCGTTGCAGCAATATCTGGGCGTCGTTACCCGGTGCGGGTTACGGTCAGTATGAACATAAAATCGATGACCTGATTGCCCGGTTTAAAGAGGCTGGTGGGGTGGTAAATGAAGTTGAGCTATAAGCTGGTTATCGCTGTTTTCTTCGTTTCTGTCGTTGGTTCTTTTATCTGTTCAGTGAATCATTACCACAATAAAGCTATTGAATACAAAAAGCAGCGTGATGAGAATGCTATGGCATTAGATTCGGCTATGGCGACCATCTCTGATATGCAGAAGCGTCAACGTGACGTAGCAGAACTTGACGCCAGATACACAAAGGAGCTTGCTGATGCTAACGCGACTATCGAAAGTCTCCGTGCTGATGTTTCTGCTGGGCGTAAGCGCCTGCAAGTCGCTGCCACCTGTGCAAAGTCAACGACCAGAGCCAGCGGCATGGGCGATGGAGAAAGTCCAAGACTTACAGCAGATGCTGAACTCAATTATTACCGTCTCCGAAGTGGAATCGACAAGATAACGGCGCAGGTTAACTACTTGCAGGAGTATGTAAAGTTGCAGTGTTTGCATTGACCTTGACTATTTGACAGTTGTTAAATGTTTTCTCCAAATGGGGAGAGAATGATGAGAATTTTTGGGTGCGGTGTTTTAGTTAGTGTCGTTTATTTCTTTGGCTTAGGTATTACGATCCATGTTCTTGATTTGAACCAGATGACGTCGTGGAATGAGTTTGGAGATTTTCTTGCTGGTGCATTTTCCCCAGTGGCCTTTTTTTGGCTTGTGCTTGGGTATTTACAGCAACAAAAAGAACTACAGCAAAATACTGAAGCGTTAAAGTTACAAGCCACTGAGTTGAAAAACTCAGTCGAACAATATAAAGAGATGGTTTCCGTTTCTAAACAGCAATTAGAAAATGAATCAATCAAAGCCATGACAGAAAGGCTGGAAAGAGAAAAAGAAACGAAGCCTGATCTATATATGTTGAATCTGGGATGGTCAGTTAAAAGTGGTGATCAGTATGAGTATAATTGGTCGGTATTTAGTGATGGTAAAACAGCGAAAAATATAAGCTTAACTTTTGACCCTCCTATCGGGGAATATAGCTCGCATTTTTTTAGAAGTAGCAATGGCGCAATTAAACTTCCTAAAAATAAAATAAATGCTGGAGATGTGCCTGAACATTTTCGGGTCGTTTTGACTTATGAGAGTATATTGGGGTATTCGTATGAATCTGAATATCATTATGAGCATGATATGAATGGTATGTATAATTTAATTGATTCTGCTGATTATCAGCGAACAAAGATTTAACTACAGTCGTGGTACTGTCAGAGTAAATTGTTACTATGAATTAGCCTCGCATTAGCGAGGCTTTTTACTGGTGTTTTTATGCCCCCACGAACCCCAAAAGCCTGCCGCGTTCGCGGCTGCCGCCATACCACCACTGACTCGTCAGGCTATTGCGAAAGCCACAAAAGCGAAGGCTGGAAGCAATACAAGCCAGGTCAGTCCCGTCATCAGCGCGGTTATGGTTCTAAGTGGGATGTTATCCGTGTGCGTGTGCTGCAACGTGACAAAGGCCTGTGTCAGTTATGTCTGCGTGCTGGTGTGGTACGTGAGGCGAAAACCGTTGACCACATCATCCCTAAAGCGCATGGCGGCACAGATGCCGACAGCAATCTGCAGAGCCTGTGCTGGCCGTGCCATAAGGCGAAGACGGCCCGTGAACGGCTAAAGTGATCATAATTCTCAACTGTCTGAGGGGAGGGGCGGGTCAAATCTCTGTGACCTGACGTCTTCCGGACTGCCCGCCCCATCGTTTTTTTATACCCGCGAAAAATGAAATTTAACCAGGAGTGCCGCATATGGCTGGAACGGCGGGGCGTTCCGGGCGTCGCCCCAAGCCAACGGCGCGCAAGGCGCTGGCCGGAAACCCCGGCAAGCGAGCCCTGAATAAAGATGAACCTGTTTTTACGCCCATCAAAGGTGTTGAGCCACCGGAGTGGTTCGCTGAAGAAGATCTCCCTCTCGCCACGATCATGTGGCAACTGACAACCAAAGAACTCTGCGGTCAGGGCCTGCTGTGCGTGACTGACCTCGCGGTGCTTGAGCGGTGGTGCGTGGCCTACGAGTTCTGGCGACGTGCCGTGAAAAATATTGCCAGACAGGGCAACACCATCACCGGTGCAATGGGCGGTATGGTCAAAAATCCGGAGCTGACCGCCAAAAAAGAACAGGAGTCCGAGATGAGCAGTACGGGGGCAATGCTCGGACTCGACCCCAGCAGCCGCCAGCGTCTGATTGGCCTGGCGGGGAAGAAGAAAGCCACTAACCCGTTTCTGAAAATTATCGAATCATGAGCCGGAAATCTTACCCCAACGTAAATGCTGCAAATCAGTATGCCCGGGATGTCGTGCGCGGAAAGATTGTTGCCTGCCAGTTTGTGATTCAGGCCTGCCAGCGCCATCTTGATGACCTGATGGCGGAAAAAAGTAAGTCGTTTCGTTACCGCTTCGACAAGGACCTGGCTGAACGGGCCGCGAAATTTATTCAGCTGTTGCCGCACACCAAGGGGGAGTGGGCATTCAAACGGATGCCCATCACGCTGGAGCCGTGGCAGCTATTTGTGATCTGCTGTGCGTTTGGCTGGGTCAATAAAGGCACCCGGTTGCGCCGCTTCCGGGAGGTGTACACCGAAATCCCCCGTAAGAACGGCAAATCAGCAATCTCTGCCGGTGTTGCCCTGTATTGTTTTGCCTGTGATAACGAGTTTGGCGCGGAAGTGTATTCCGGTGCCACGACAGAGAAACAGGCGTGGGAAGTCTTTCGCCCGGCGCGACTGATGTGTAAACGCACACCCATGCTGACGGAAGCGTTCGGGATTGAGGTTAACGCCTCAAACATGAACCGTCCGGAGGATGGCGCGCGGTTTGAACCGCTGATCGGCAACCCAGGTGATGGTTCATCACCCCACTGTGCTGTGGTGGATGAATATCACGAGCACGCCACCGATGCGCTTTACACCACGATGCTTACCGGGATGGGGGCGCGACGTCAGCCACTGATGTGGGCTATCACCACCGCCGGGTACAACATTGAGGGGCCGTGCTACGACAAGCGGCGGGAAGTTATCGAGATGCTCAACGGCTCGGTGCCTAACGATGAACTGTTCGGGATCATCTATACCGTTGATGAAGGTGACGACTGGACCGACCCGCAGGTGCTGGAAAAAGCCAATCCAAATATTGGCGTGTCGGTTTATCGCGAATTTTTGTTAAGTCAGCAGCAGCGTGCGAAAAATAACGCCCGTCTGGCAAACGTCTTTAAAACAAAACACCTCAATATCTGGGTGTCGGCGCGTTCTGCGTATTTCAACCTGGTGAGCTGGCAGAGCTGCGAGGATAAATCACTGTCCCTTGAGCAGTTCGGGGGGCAGCCGTGCATTCTGGCCTTTGACCTGGCGCGTAAGCTGGATATGAACAGCATGGCGCGACTTTATACCCGCGAGATTGACGGTAAAACGCATTACTACAGTGTGGCCCCGCGTTTCTGGGTACCGTATGACACGGTGTACAGCGTCGAGAAAAATGAAGATCGTCGGACAGCCGAACGCTTTCAGAAATGGGTGGAAATGGGCGTTCTGACCGTTACCGATGGTGCGGAGGTGGATTATCGCTACATCCTCGAGGAGGCCAAAGCGGCGAACAAAATCAGCCCGGTCAGTGAGTCACCCATCGACCCCTTCGGGGCGACCGGGCTCTCACATGACCTTGCTGATGAAGACCTGAACCCCGTCACCATCATTCAGAACTACACCAACATGTCCGACCCGATGAAAGAGCTGGAAGCGGCAATTGAATCGGGGCGCTTTCATCATGATGGCAATCCCATCATGACCTGGTGTATCGGCAACGTGGTCGGCAAAACCATTCCGGGTAACGATGATGTGGTGAAGCCCGTCAAAGAGCAGGCGGAAAACAAAATCGATGGTGCAGTTGCGCTGATTATGGCGGTTGGCAGAGCCATGCTGTACGAGAAAGAAGACACGCTGTCTGACCACATTGAGTTCTATGGGATCCGCTCGCTTTAACTGAGGTAATTATGATCATGCTGATTCTCGCGCCTCTGGTGGGCGTACTGGGGGCGCTTTTGCTGGCGTATGGTGCCTGGCTGATTTATCCCCCGGCGGGGTTTGTTGTTGCCGGGGCGTTGTGCCTGTTCTGGTCGTGGCTGGTGGCGCGATATCTCGACCGTACACAGTCGTCTGTCGGCGGAGGTAAATAGTGTTCTTTTCGGGATTATTTCAACGAAAAAGTGACGCACCGGTGACCACGCCAGCAGAGCTGGCGGATGCTATCGGGTTGTCCTACGACACCTATACCGGAAAGCAGATCAGCAGCCAGCGGGCCATGCGACTGACGGCGGTTTTTTCCTGTGTCAGGGTGCTGGCGGAGTCGGTCGGGATGTTGCCCTGCAACCTGTATCACCTGAACGGCAGCCTGAAGCAGAGAGCCACTGGCGAACGTCTGCATAAGCTGATCTCCACGCATCCCAATGGCTATATGACGCCGCAGGAGTTCTGGGAGCTGGTGGTCACCTGTCTGTGCCTGCGGGGAAACTTTTACGCCTACAAAGTGAAAGCATTTGGCGAAGTGGCTGAACTGCTGCCCGTCGATCCCGGCTGTGTGGTACCGAAGCTTAACAGTAGCTGGGAGCCGGTCTATCAGGTCACATTCCCGGATGGCTCCACGGATGTACTGAGCCAGGAGGATATCTGGCATGTGCGCACGCTGACGCTGGACGGACTGGTGGGGCTGAATCCCGTCGCCTATGCCCGCGAGGCAATATCGCTGGCGGCAGCGACCGAAGAGCACGGGGCCAGACTGTTCAGCAATGGTGCGGTGACGTCGGGTGTGTTGCGTACAGAGCAGACGCTGTCAGATCAGGCTTACGAGCGCCTGAAGAAAGATTTTGAGGAGCGTCACACCGGGCTTGGCAATGCTCACCGCCCGATGATCCTTGAGATGGGGCTGGACTGGAAGTCGATGGCGCTGAACGCCGAGGACAGCCAGTTCCTGGAAACCCGCAAGTTTCAGCTTGAAGAAATCTGTCGTCTGTTCCGGGTGCCGTTGCACATGGTGCAGAACACCGATCGCGCCACCTTCAACAATATCGAAGAGCTGGGGCTGGGATTTATCAACTATTCACTGGTGCCGTATCTGACCCGCATCGAACAGCGGATCAACACCGGACTGGTACGAAAAAGTAAGCAGGGCGTTTATTACGCCAAATTTAACGCCGGGGCGTTACTGCGCGGGGATATGAAGTCCCGTTTTGAAGCCTACGCCACCGGGATCAACTGGGGAATTTACTCTCCCAATGACTGCCGCGACCTGGAAGATATGAATCCGCGTCCCGGTGGTGATGTCTATCTCACACCGATGAACATGACCACGAAACCCTCCGATGGCAGTAAAGCCGGTAAGCAGAAGGATAACGCCAATGCAGACGAAACAACGTCTTGATGTACCGCTGAGTCTGAAATCTGTCAGTGACTCCGGTGAGTTTGAAGGGTATGGCTCCGTCTTTGGTGTAAAGGACAGCCACGATGATGTGGTGATGTCCGGGGCATTTGCTGCTTCCCTGCGGGCGTGGAGTGACAGAAAAGCGTTACCTGCGCTGCTCTGGCAGCACCGCATGGATGAACCCATCGGTGTTTACACCGAAATGAAGGAAGACGATGTCGGGCTTTACGTCAGGGGACGGTTGCTTATTGATGATGATCCCCTCGCAAAACGCGCACATGCACACATGAAGGCCGGTTCGTTAACCGGCCTTTCTATTGGGTACGTCCTGAAAGACTGGGAATACGACCGGAGCAAAGAAGCCTTTCTGCTGAAAGAAATCGACCTCTGGGAAGTCAGCCTGGTGACGTTCCCGTCTAACGACGAGGCGCGGATCAGCGACGTCAAGAACGCACTGGCCCGCGGGGAAATCCCCGAACAGAAAAAAATCGAAAGAGTCCTGCGTGATGTCGGACTCTCCCGTACCCAGGCCAAAGCATTCATGGCCGGGGGCTATGGCGCACTGTCCCTGCGCGACGCTGAGGATGTGGGCTCTGCACTGAATGCACTGAAAAATCTGAACTTCTAATCAGGAGAAATACGATGGCGGTTGATATTAAAGATGTCGAACAGGTCGCGCAGGAGCTGCAGCAGAAGTTTGACGACTTCAAAGCAAAGAACGACAAGCGCGTGGATGCGATTGAGCAGGAAAAAGGCAAGCTTGCCGGGCAGGTGGAAACCCTGAACGGGAAACTCAGCGAGCTGGAAAATCTCAAAAGCGACCTTGAAAAAGAGCTGCTTGAGCTGAAACGTCCGGCAGGTGGAGCGCAAAATAAACTGGCCACCGAGCATAAAGAGGCGTTTGTGGGCTTCCTGCGTAAAGGCCGTGAAGACGGTCTGCGCGATCTGGAGCGTAAGGCATTGCAGGTGGGTACCGATGAAGACGGTGGCTACGCCGTGCCGGAAGAACTGGATCGCAACATTCTTAACCTGCTGAAAGATGAAGTGGTGATGCGTCAGGAAGCCACGGTGATCACCGTTGGCGGTTCCGACTACAAAAAACTGGTGAATCTGGGCGGTACGGCTTCCGGATGGGTGGGGGAAACGGATACGCGATCCCAGACTGCCACCTCCAGACTGGAGCTGATTGAACCTCTCATGGGGGAAATCTACGGCAACCCGCAGGCTACCCAGAAAATGCTGGACGATGCCTTCTTCAACGTGGAGGCCTGGATCAACAGCGAGCTGGCAACCGAATTTGCCGAACAGGAAGAAATTGCCTTTACCTCAGGCGATGGCACCAAGAAGCCGAAAGGGTTCCTGGCGTATGAATCCACTGATGAAACCGACAAGGTCCGGGCGTTCGGCAAACTTCAGCATATTGTATCCGGCGAAGCGACCGCGGTGACCGCAGACGCCATTATCAAACTGATTTACACGCTGCGTAAGGCACACCGCACTGGCGCGAAGTTCATGATGAACAACAACAGCCTGTTTGCCATCCGTCTGCTGAAAGACACCGAGGGTAACTATCTGTGGCGTCCGGGGCTGGAACTGGGGCAGCCGTCCTCTCTGGCGGGTTACGGTATCGCTGAAAACGAACAGATGCCGGATATCGCCGCTGATGCGAAAGCCATTGCATTTGGTAACTTCAAACGGGGTTACACCATCGTTGACCGTATCGGCACCCGCATTCTGCGTGACCCGTACACCAATAAACCGTTTGTCGGTTTTTATACCACCAAGCGCACCGGCGGGATGCTGGTCGATTCGCAGGCCATCAAACTGCTGAAGATTGCAGCGGCGTAATCACTCAGGGGCGCGGAACCGCGCCCCCTGTTCTGACGGGTGAAGAATCATGATCCTGAAGCAAGATCTGAAATGGTCACCGGACGGTATGCGTGTTGAGGTCATTCGGGCCGGTGAGTATGACGACGGGGCGCTTCCTGTCCGGGTGCAGGAGATTGCACTTCAGGCCGGGTTAGCTGAGCGCGGAACCCGTGCAAAAAGCAGTAAAGCGGCAAAAGAGAAAAAAGCCACGACCAGTAAAGAGAGCTGAGTATGCTTCTGACAATGGAAGAGATTAAAGCCCAACTCCGGCTGGATGAGGATTTCGATGCTGATGACCGCCATCTGCAACTGCTGGCCTGTGCGGCGCAAAAGCGGACGGAAACGTATCTGAACCGGAAGCTCTATGCTCCGGATGAAACCATTCCGGACAGCGATCCGGACGGGCTGCACCTGCCGGATGATATTCGTCTGGGGATGCTGATGCTTATCAGCCATTTTTACGAAAATCGCTCGTCGGTTACAGACGTTGAGAAAATGGAGTTGCCAATGAGCTTTAACTGGCTTGTCGGCCCGTACAGGTATTTCCCGCAATGAAAATTCGTCAGGCGCAGACCAGCGCAACCTACATTCTGCCGGACCCCGGTGAACTGAATAAACGCGTCCTGATCCGCCAGCGGGTGGATATGCCCGCGGATAACTTTGGCGTGGAGCCTCAATACCCGGTTACGTTCCGGACATGGGCGAAGGTTATCCAGACCAGTGCCACCACCTGGCAGGAAACCGCGCAGACCGGGGACGCCATCACCCATTACATCACCATTCGTTACCGCCGGGGGATCACCGCTGATTATGAGGTGGTCTGCGGTGACAGTGTGTACCGGGTGAAACGTCAGCGCGATTTGAACGGGGCGCGGCGCTTTCTGCTGCTGGAGTGTACGGAGCTGGGCGAATGTAGGCAGAGTCACGGAGGCAACAATGACGACTTCCTTTTTGCACGTTGATTTTCAGCAGCCCGCGGAGATGCGCTTTAACCGCGCCCGTGTCCGGCGGGCGTTTGTCACGATTGGTCAGCGTCATATGCGTGATGCCCGTCGGCTGGTGATGCGCCGTGCGCGGTCGGCACCGGGTGAAAACCCCGGTTATCAGACCGGACGCCTGGCTCGTTCAATTGGTTACATGGTACCCAGAGCCAGTAAACATCGCCCTGGTTTTATGGCACGTATAGCCCCTAACCAGCGTAATGGAGAGGGAAACCGCCGTATCACCGGTGATTTTTATCCGGCTTTTTTGTTCTATGGCGTGAGGCGAGGGGCAAAGCGTCGTCGCGGCCATCATCGTGGTGCATCCGGTGGCAGCGGCTGGCGACTGGCTCCACGTAATAACTTCATGGTGGAAACTCTTGAAAAGAACCGCAGCTGGACACGCTATTTTCTGGCGCGGGAATTGCGTAAATCACTGAAGCCGGAGCGACGACACAGATGAAACTGACGCCCGTTATTGCTGCACTGCGTGCCCGCTGTCCGTATTTTGAAAACCGGGTTGCAGGCGCGGCCCAGTTCAAAAATCTGCCGGAGGTCGGAAAGCTGAGACTCCCGGCGGCGTATGTGGTACCGGGTGATGATTCTCCGGGAGAAAACAAAAGCCAGACCGACTACTGGCAGGAGCTGAAAGAGGGTTTCTCCGTGGTTGTCATACTGAGTAACGGGCGTGATGAGCGCGGTCAGTTTGCCTCGTATGATGTGGTGGACGATGTCCGGCAGATGCTCTTTAAGGCTCTGCTGGGCTGGAACCCGGAGGCGTGCGGTAACCCGATTACCTATGACGGCGGCACGCTGCTGGATCTGAATCGTCATGAGCTGATTTATCAGTTCGATTTTTCGGTCATCAGCGAGCTGACCGAAGACGATACCCGCCAGCAGGATGACCTGAACAGTCTGGATGAACTGCGAACGCTGGCGATTGATGTTGATTATCTCGATCCCGGTAACGGGCCTGACGGCGATATCGAACATCACACCGAAATAACCCTTCCTTCCTGAGGATCCTCATGTTTGTCAAACCTGTTAAAGGGCGGTCAGTTCCTGATCCTGCCCGCGGCGACCTTTTGCCCGCCGAAGGGCGAAATGTTGACGAGAACAACTACTGGCTGCGCCGTGAAGCAGCGGGTGATATCCGGCGCGTGAATAAAAAGGTGAATACCGATGACGATAAGCTTTAACACCATTCCGTCGAATACGCTGGTTCCGTTGTTTTATGCGGAAATGGATAACCAGGCGGCGAATACTGCACAGGACAGCGGAGCATCGCTGCTGATTGGTCATGCCAATAACGGTGCAGAGATTGTTGCCAACAGTCTGGTACTGATGCCGTCGGCAGACTATGCACGCCAGATTTGTGGTGCGGGAAGTCAGCTGGCGCGTATGGTCGAGGCTTATCGCCAGACTGACCCGTTTGGCGAGCTGTATGTGATTGCCGTTCCTGAATCCACAGGCGCGGCGGCAACGGTTACGCTGACGGTGACCGGGGCGGCAACCGAAACCGGCACGGTGAATGTGTATGTGGGACGTACCCGCGTGCAGGCACCGGTGACTAACGGCGATAACGTCACGATGATTGCCAGCAGTATCCAGGATGCCATCAATGCCGTTCCGACCCTGCCGTTTACGGCTTCATCTTCGGCAGGCGTGGTCACACTGACCGCGCGTCATAAGGGGCTTTGCGGGAATGAAATTCCTGTCAGCCTCAATTACTACGGCTTTGGTGGGGGCGAAGTGCTGCCAGCGGGAGTACAGATTGCCGTGGCGACGGGTACCGCCGGAACGGGCTCTCCTGTTCTCACCGGCGCGGTGGCTGCAATGGCGGATGAGCCGTTTGATTATATTGGCCTGCCGTTCAACGACACGGCCTCCGTTAACACGCTGGTGACCGAGATGAACGATACCAGCGGTCGCTGGAGCTATGCGCGTCAGCTGTATGGTCATGTGTATACGGCAAAGACCGGCACGCTGTCAGAACTGGTGACCGCAGGTGACCAGTTTAACCAGCAGCACATTACCCTGGCGGGGTACGAAAAAGACACCCAGACGCCTGCCGACGAGCTGGCGGCAAGCCGTACCGCCCGCGCAGCGGTGTTTATCCGCAACGATCCGGCACGTCCCACGCAGACCGGTGAGCTGGTGGGTATGCTGCCTGCGCCGAAGGGGAAACGGTTCACGATGACCGAACAACAGACCCTGCTGTCTCATGGCGTGGCAACGGCGTATGTCGAAAGCGGGGTACTGCGCATTCAGCGTGATGTCACCACGTACAGGAAAAACGCTTACGGGGTTGCGGATAACAGCTACCTCGACAGCGAGACGCTGCATACCAGTGCGTATGTACTGCGCAAACTGAAATCCGTCATTACCAGTAAGTACGGGCGTCACAAGCTTGCCAGCGACGGTACCCGCTTTGGTCCCGGTCAGGCGATTGTCACCCCGGCGGTGATCAAAGGGGAACTGCTGGCAACCTACCGTCAGCTTGAGCGTGCGGGGATCGTGGAAAACTACGAACTGTTCAAGCAGTACCTGGTTGTGGAGCGTGATGCCAGCGATCCGAACCGCCTGAACACGCTGTTCCCGCCTGACTATGTTAACCAGTTGCGTGTCTTTGCCGTGGTTAACCAGTTCCGTCTTCAGTATTCAGAGGAGTCTGCATAATGGCCCGTATCGGGGGAACCTGTTATTTCAAAATTGACGGTCAGCAGCTATCGCTGACCGGCGGCATTGAGGTGCCCATGAACAGGACGGTCAATGATGACATCATCGGCCTGGACGGTTCAGTGGACCGCAAGGAAACTCACCGTGCGCCTTATGTCAAAGGGACCTTCAAGGTGCCGAAGAATTTTCCGGTGAGCAAAATCACCTCGTCTGATGAGATGACCATCACTGCCGAGCTGGCAAACGGTCAGGTCTATGTACTGTCGTCTGCCTGGCTGCACGGCGAAGCGAACCATAATGCCGAAGAAGGCACGGTCGATCTTGAGTTCCACGGTGAAGAAGGGGATTACCAGTAATGAAAGAGCTTGAGTTAAAGAAACCGATTACCGCTCATGGCGAGACACTCTCCGTACTGGAGTTTGATGAGCCCACCGGGAAAGATGTCCGCGAGCTGGGATATCCCTACCAGATGAATCAGGATGAGTCCGTCAGACTTCTGGCGCATGTGGTATCGAAATACATCGTGCGGCTGGCGAAAGTGCCGCAAAGCTCTGTCGACCAGATGTCTCCGGCAGACCTGAATGCAGCGGCGTGGCTTGTGGCCGGTTTTTTCCTCCAGGCCTGACGGCTGAATACCTCACTGATCGCTTCTTTGACTGCGCCAGTTACTGGCGCATTAATCCCTTCGAATTGCTGAATATGCCGATCAGTGAAATTCCCTTGCTGGTCAGTCAGGCAAACAGGATAGAGCAGGAGAAACGCACACATGGCTGAATTTGAGCTTAAGGCGTTGATCACCGGTGTCGACAGGCTTTCTCCCGCGCTGTCGAAAATGCAAAAGAAAATCCGGGGATTTAAACGCCAGGCGGAAGAAGCGTCACAGGGTGGGCTGGCGCTTGGTGGCGGACTGGCAGCGGGTCTGACGCTTTCCCTGAAATCTTATGCCGATCAGGAAAACGCCGCCACCGGGCTGAAAGTCGCCATGATGGATGCGAACGGCGAGGTTGGAAAGAGCTTTCAGGACATCAATAAACTGGCTATTGGCCTGGGTAACCAGCTACCCGGTACAACGGCTGATTTCCAGAACATGATGCAGATGCTGGTGCGTCAGGGGATCCCGGCAGAAAACATTCTTGGTGGTGTGGGTAAAGCGACAGCTTATCTTGCGGTACAACTGAAAAAAACACCGGAAGCGGCTGCTGAGTTTGCTGCAAAGATGCAGGATGCTACCGGAACGGCGTCAGAAGACATGATGGGGCTGTTCGACACTATCCAGAAGGCGTTTTATCTGGGCGTTGACGATACCAACATGTTGTCTTTCTTCACTAAAACCAGTTCTGTTCTGAAGATGGTGAACAAGGACGGACTTCAGGCTGCACAGAGCCTTGCCCCTATCAGCGTCATGATGGATCAGATGGGGATGAACGGGGAGTCGGCAGGTAATGCCCTGCGAAAAGTTATCCAGTCCGGATTAAGCGTTAAGAAAATCAGGGACGTCAATAAAGTCATGGCCCGCCAGAAACTCGGAGTGCAGCTCGATTTTACTGATGGCAAAGGGAGTTTTGGCGGTCTTGATAACATGTTTAAGCAACTGGCAAAGCTGCGAAAACTGACCGACGTTAAGCGAACAGGTGTACTTAAGGCAATATTTGGTGATGATGCTGAAACCCTTCAGGTGGTCAATGCTCTGATCGATAAAGGAAAGGATGGTTACGATCAGATCCAGCAGAAGATGAATAAACAGGCCAGCCTGAATAAACGTGTTCAGGCACAGCTTGGTACGCTGTCCAACCTGTGGGAGGCAATGACGGGGACCGCAACTAACGGTCTTGCAGCTATTGGCGGCGCATTTTCTGGTGACGCCCAAAATATCACGCAATGGCTGGGGGAGTTAGGGGAAAAATTCACGAAGTTTGCGGATGAAAATCCCCGGGTTATTCGCGGCGTCGTCGGGCTTGCTGCCGGTCTTGCGATTCTGAAACTGGGATTGATGGGCGTTGGCGGTGCCATCAGTATTGTCAGCAGGATCATGTCGATGACGCCGATTGGCATGATTGCGACGGCGATAGCCCTGGCTGCGGGATTAATTATCACTAACTGGGATGTTGTCGGACCTTATTTCAAGAAGCTCTGGGAAACCATTGGTCCTTATTTTGAGGCTGGCTGGGAACTTCTGAAGAAGGTTTTTGCCTGGTCGCCGCTGGGGATGGTAATCAATAACTGGGGACCGGTTGTTAAGTGGTTTCAGGATATGTGGGACAAGCTGAAGCCAATTATTGAGTGGTTTACCGACAGTTCCGGTGACACGGTCGATGCCATTAACTCTGCGCAGTGGGGCGCGGGTGCTTATGATGCTTATGGGACGGGAATACCGGCACGGGGATACACACCTTATCAGGCGGTGGATCCGGCTCAGTCAAACAACGCCTCCGGTGCCACAGGCCCGAATCCCTTCATGATTAACAAAGCTTCTGCGCCAAAAGTTGATGGTGAGATCAAGGTCTCTTTTGTGAATTCGCCTCCGGGTATGCGGGTTATGGAAACGCGATCCAGCGGTTTTGATGTCAGCCATGATGTTGGCTATACGCGCTTTGGCAGGTAATGAAAAATTAATCTGTTAATGAGTCCCACTCCGGTGGGATTTTTTATGTACGGAGTTTATATGACGTGGAAAGACAGACTTCAGGACGCGTCATTTCGCGGTGTGCCATTTAAGGTTGAAGAAGAAAGTGCGGGAACCGGTCGTCGTGTGGAAACGCACGAATACCCGAACCGCGACAAACCCTATACCGAAGACCTGGGGAAAATCACTTTCCGCCCGTCCATCACAGCTTATGTGGTGGGAGATGACTGCTTTGACCAGCGCGATCGCCTGATTGACGCGCTGAATAAACCCGGTCCCGGCACGCTTGTCCATCCGACTTACGGTGAGCTGAAAGTCTGTGTTGACGGGGAAGTTCGGGTCAGCACATCGAAGAGTGAAGGGCGTATTGTCCGCTTTGACCTGAAGTTTGTCGAAGCGGGAGAACTCTCTTACCCCACTTCAGGTGCGGCGACGGCGCAGACGCTGATGTCATCCTGTTCTGCACTGGATGACTGCATCAGTGACAGCTTCAGTGGTTTCAGTATCGATGGCGTGGCAGATTTTGTGCAGAACGACGTCGTCGGTAATGCCAGCACAATGCTTGGGTATGTTTCTGATGCGATGAAAGTGGTGGATTCTGCCGTATCGGATGCCGCCAGGCTGTTGCAGGGGGATATCTCGGTACTTCTGCCGCCGCCATCGTCAGGCAAAAATTTCGTTGAGCAGGTGCAGAAAATGTGGCGTACCGGGAAACGCCTTTATGGTAACGCCAGCGACCTGGTCACCATGATCAAAACGCTTTCCGGTGTCAGCCTCGGCAGCGATCTGCAACCGCGCGGCGTCTGGAAAACGGACAGTAAAACCACCGCCACGGCGACGCAGCAGCGTAACGTGGTTGCCAGCACCCTTCGTACGACCGCAATCAGCGAAGCGGCGTATGCCGTCACACGATTGCCTGCGCCCACAACTTCCGCGGTGATGCAGAATGCCACAGTGGGGCAGTCAACAACACCCGCGCAGAGCACAGGCTGGCCTTCTGTCACGCATCCGGCACTGAACAATGCACCGGCGGTGAAAAACACGGTTGACCTGCCAACGTGGGAAGAACTGACCGACATTCGCGACACACTGAATACGGCAATTGATAAGGAGTTGTCCCGTACAACCAGTGATGCGCTGTTTCTGGCGCTGCGCCGGGTGAAAGCAGATCTGAATGCGGATATCAACACGCGCCTTGAACAGTCTGCACGGATCATTCAGCGCACGCCGGATGAGGTTTTACCCGCGCTGGTGCTGGCGGCGACCTGGTTTGATAACGCGGCGCGTGACGCGGACATTATCCGGCGTAATGCCATTACGCATCCCGGCTTTGTGCCGGTGATCCCTCTGAAGGTGCCAGTGCAATGAACGACAATGTCACGCTACGGGTAAATGGCCGGGAGTGGAATGGCTGGACATCGGTGCGCATCGGTGCCGGTATTGAACGGCTGGCGCGGGATTTCAGTGTGGAGATCACTCGCCAGTGGCCGGGAGATGAGGGTATCACCACGCTTCAGCCGCGCATTAAAAACGGTTCAAAAGTGGAAGTGCTGATTGGTGATGAGCTGGTGATCACCGGCTGGGTGGAGGCGACTCCCGTTCGTTACGATGCCCGTTCGGTCAGCACCGGTATTGCCGGACGTAGTCTGACGGCTGACCTGATTGACTGTGCAGCCGAACCGACACAGTTTAACGGACGCTCGCTGGTGCAGATTGCGCAGGCGCTTGCTGCGCCTTTCGGCATTGAGGTGGTGAACAGCGGTGCGCCGTCGGGTGTTATTCCTGATGTTCAGCCTGATCACGGTGAAACGGTGATTGAGGTAATCAACAAAATACTCGGTCAGCAGCAGGCACTGGCTTACGACGACCCGCACGGCAGGCTGGTGATTGGCGGTATTGGCTCAACGCGGGCACATACTGCGCTGGTACTCGGGGAAAACATCCTTTCCTGCGATACGGAGAAGAGTATCCGGGAGCGATTTTCTGTTTACCAGGTGGCGGGGCAGCGTGCCGGAAACGACGATGATTTCGGTGAGGCCACCACCACCGCGCTGCGGGCCCGCACAGAGGACGCATTTATTGCCCGTTACCGTCCGATGTATATCAGGCAGACAGGGCAGGCTACGGGGGCAGGCTGTATTGCCCGTGCGGACTTTGAAGCCCGACAACGGGCGGCGCGGACGGATGAAACCACCTATGTGGTGCAGGGCTGGCGACAGGGTAACGGTACGCTGTGGCAGCCCAACCAGCGGGTGATTGTCTTTGATCCGGTCTGTGGTTTCGACAATACCGAACTGCTTGTTTCGGAAGTCACGTTTACTCAGGACCAGAACGGCACCCTGACGGAAATCCGTGTCGGCCCACCTGATGCTTATCTGCCTGAACCCGAAGATCCCGGTGCGCGGAAAAAGAAAAAAGCCAGAGTACAGGAGGACCCGTTCTGATGAGGACGATTGAAGCCATGCAGCGACAACTTCTCGGCCTGATTGGGCGGGCAGTGGTGAAAAGCATCAGTGCCGCCACGAAATGTCAGACCGTGGATGTGTCCCTGATTGCCGGTGAACCCAAAGCCGGGGTTGAACATCTTGAACCCTACGGTTTTACCGCAAGGGCAAACAGCGGTGCGGAAGCGGTGGTGTTGTTTCCGGATGGCGACCGTTCTCATGCGGTGGTTGTTACGGTGTCGGACCGGCGCTACCGCCTGAAAGGGCTGCAGACGGGTGAGGTGGCTGTCTATGACGATCAGGGGCAGTCTGTGACGCTGACCCGGGAGGGGATCGTGGTGGACGGTGCAGGTAAAACGATCACGTTTCGCAATGCGCCCAGAGCACGTTTTGAAATGGACCTGGAAGTGACCGGACAGGTGAAAGACCTGTGCGACTCCGGCGGTACCACCATGTCAGCGATGCGGCTTGCCTATAACGGGCATCGTCACAGAGAGAACGGTCAGGGCAGTAACACCGACAAACCTGATAAAGCGATGGAGGCATGATGGAACTGTGGCTGACGGTGAACGGTAAACGCACCTGCGCCAGCGCAGAACTGGATCCGCTGACCCGCGCCGTGGTGATTTCCCTGTTTACCTGGCGGCGGGCGGAGCCTGATGACAACGCCGACGTCCCGATGGGATGGTGGGGGGATACCTGGCCTGCGGTACAGAATGACCGTTACGGCTCCCGACTGTGGCTGCTTCAGCGCAGCAAACTGACCAATCAGCTGGTGCAGACGGTAAGGGGGTATATCCGCGAATGCCTGCAATGGATGATTGATGACGGCGTGGTGTCCCGTATTGATCTGGATATCCGCCGCACCGGGATTAATGAACTGGGTAACAGTATCACTCTCTGGCGTCGTGACGGACCGGTAATGATTTCTTTTGATGATCTGTGGAGTGCGATAACGCATGGCGGACAGTGAATTTCAGCGCCCGACGCTGGCAGAAAATATCAGTATGCTCCGTAACGATTTATTCGCCAGGCTGGACGTCAGCGACACGCTCCGGCGCATGGATGAAGACGTGCGGGCAAAGGTGTATGCGGCGGCGCTGCATACGGTTTACGGTTACATCGATTATCTGGCAATGAACATGCTGCCTGACCTGTGCGATGAGTCCTGGCTGGCGCGACATGCTGCGATGAAACGGTGTCCGCGCAAGGGGGCCACGGCTGCCAGCGGGTATATGCGCTGGGAAGGTGTCAGCGATGGCCTGAAGGTGACCGCCGGGAGTGTTATTCAGCGCGATGACCTGGTTCAGTACACGGCAACTGCCGATGCAACCAGCTCCGGTGGTGTCCTGCGCGTGCCGATCGCCTGCTCAAGTGCAGGTGCGGTCGGTAACGCTGACGACGGTACGGCATTAATCCTGGTCACGCCGGTGAATGGTCTGCCGTCTTCCGGTGTGGCTGACACCCTTACAGGCGGATTTGATACTGAAGAGCTGGAAACGTGGCGCGCCCGCGTCATTGAGCGGTATTACTGGACGCCTCAGGGCGGGGCTGACGGGGACTATGTCGTCTGGGCTAAAGAAGTGCCCGGCATTACCCGCGCATGGACATACCGTCACTGGATGGGAACGGGAACTGTCGGTGTGATGATTGCCAGCAGTGACCTGATTAATCCCATTCCGGAAGAATCAACGGAAACGGCAGCAAGACAACATATCGTGCCACTGGCCCCGGTGGCAGGCTCTGATTTGTATGTATTCAGGCCGGTGGCGCACAAAGTGGATTTTCATATCCGCGTGACGCCGGACACACCAGAAATACGAGCCGCCATCACCGCGGAGTTGCGTTCGTTTCTTCTGCGTGATGGTTATCCGCAGGGAGAACTGAAGGTATCGCGTATCAGTGAGGCGATTTCCGGTGCGAACGGGGAATACAGCCATCAGTTGCTTGCACCGGCAGACAATATCTCCATTGCAAAAAATGAACTGGCGGTACTGGGGACGATTTCATGGACGTGACAAACGATGATTACATCCGTCTGTTGTCGGCACTGTTGCCCCCCGGTCCGGCGTGGTCAGCCAGCGATCCGGCGATTGCCGGTGCGGCACCGTCATTAACCCGTGCTCATCAGCGTGCGGATGCCCTGATGCGGGAGCTGGATCCGCGCACCACCACCGAACTGATAAACCGCTGGGAGCGTCTGTGCGGCCTGCCGGATGAATGTATTCCGGCAGGGACGCAGACCCTTCGCCAGCGTCAGCAACGGCTGGATGCGAAGGTTAACCTGGCGGGTGGCATCAATGAGGATTTTTACCTTGCGCAGCTTGCTGCCCTGGGCAGACCAGATGCCACCATCACGCGATACGACAAAAGCACGTTCACCTGCTCATCGGCCTGTACTGACGCGGTGAATGCGCCGGAATGGCGGTATTACTGGCAGGTCAATATGCCAGCTGCCACCAACACCACCTGGATGACATGTGGCGATCCCTGCGATTCCGCACTGCGTATCTGGGGGGACACCGTTATCGAGTGCGTGCTTAACAAACTCTGCCCGTCGCATACCTACGTAATTTTTAAATATCCGGAGTAATCCATGCATCGTATAGACACGAAAACCGCGCAGAAGGATAAGTTCGGCGCGGGTAAGAACGGTTTTACCCGTGGTAACCCCCAGACCGGCACGCCTGCCACCGATCTGGATGATGACTACTTTGACATGTTGCAGGAGGAGCTCTGCAGCGTGGTGGAGGCATCCGGTGCCAGCCTGGAGAAGGGGCGGCATGACCAGCTGCTTACCGCGCTTCGTGCGCTGCTGTTAAGTCGCAAAAATCCGTTTGGCGATATCAAATCGGACGGCACGGTGAAAACGGCTCTTCAAAACCTTGGTTTGGGAGATACAAGCGGATACGTGGGACGCCGGCTGAGTACCCGGGCTTTCGCGTCATCAGGTACGTATACCCCATCACCAGAAACAAAACGGATCAGGGTCACAATAACGGGCGGCGGTGGCGGAGGGGGTGGCTGCCAGGCTATATCCAGTAACGAAACGTTTTTCGGTGCTGGCGGTGGGGCCGGAGGGACAGTAATCACCATACTGACCCCGACACAGAATAGTTATCCTGTCACTATCGGCGCAGGTGGGGCCGGCGGCGTTGGTGCGACGAACGGCCTCAAGGGCGGTGATAGCTCGTTCGGATCGGTAATAGCCCCTGGTGGTGAAGGCGGCGGAAAAGTAGGAGTCACAAACACAAACGGCGGTAACGGAGGCGTACCGAATATTGGCGATATCCGCATCACTGGTGGAGATGGAGGCGACGGTCAGTCCGGGAATATCAGCGTCAGCGGTGAAGGCGGTGCATCGTACTGGGGAGGCGGTGGACGTGCAGGCGCTGGCGGTGGCGTTAGAGGCAGGGCATTTGGTTCAGGCGGAGGTGGTGCATACGATGCAGGTTATAGCGGAACCAGTATGACGGGCGGGAAAGGTGCTGATGGGGTTTGTATTATCGAGGAGTTTGCATAATGAATGCGTCATATGCAGTTATTGAAAATGGGATGGTTGTGAATGTCATTGTCTGGGATGGCGAGGATGAATTCACTGTGCCGGATAATCTGCAGCTCATTAATATTTCTGATATCAGTGAGCAGCCCGGAATCGGCTGGGCGTATTCAGACGGGGTATTTACTGCGCCGCTCCCTCCGGAACGTTCTCATGATGAACTGGTAGCTGACGCTGAACAGAAAAAACAGTCGTTGATAGACGCAGCAATGGTCAATATCAGCGTGATTCAGTTAAAGCTGCAGGCCGGGCGCAAACTGACGCAAGAAGAAACTACCCGACTTAACGTTGTGCTGGATTATATCGACGCTGTGACGGCAACAGATACCAGCACCGCACCGGATGTCATCTGGCCTGAACTGCCGGAGGAGTAGGCCATTCAATATCTGGCGCACTGGAGGTATCAACCAGCTCCAGTGCATCCAGATAATCCAGCCACAGATTAAACTGCACTTTTCATCATCAGACAATCGTCCAGGCGCGAGCCTGGATGCTGGCATCTCTGCCCAATTTAAATTTGAGAGGTAATTATGTTAACAGTTAATCCACCAGTATGTGCCGGGTGCCTGCGGGTAAGTGGCGGCGGCAACCTCGTGAACCATCCCCCAATCCAGAGCTGTGGAGGCATTGGCTATGGTGGCGGCGGAGATAACCTCCTTCCACTCATTGCGGCTCTTACTGAGCTCAATCTGACTCTCCAAAATATCGACAAAACGCTCCAGGTCATTATTGAGACACGCGCTCCACTCACTGACGCGTGAGTGATCCACGCTTGGGCCCATCAAGCCCCAGTGAAAAGGATGCAGTAAGAACCGACTCCCAGGATTCGCCTTACGTTCAGACCCTGCAAGAAAAATGATATTAGCGACTGATTCAACATTGCTAAGGTTATGGGTCTTTACTGGGATTGGTAGGGCCTTTAGAAAGTGATAAGCAGTAAAACCTGCAACGAGGTCACCGCCCGGACTGGAAATGTAAATGTTTAACTCAGTCGCCCCCTGATTGATAGCTCCAAGGCAATTGCTAATTAAAGCGTTAACGGTGGACTGATTTACGGGCACCGTGAAATTCATAGTATGCAGCATCACTATCTCCTTGTTTAGTTAGTGGACACATTACCCTGGGAGCAATAAAAAACATAACGCATACTGCATGCTTAGTTGGTGACCGGCGATCTAAGTTTAGCAAGGATGCATATCTGAAGGCGATACGCTGGTGGTCTGAAAGCGTGACCGCCTCGGTCGCAGCATGCGACATCTTGTTGGGTTAGTGGAGGAACTGCGGGAGAAAGGTGTTAACTTCCGGAGCCTGACGGATAGCATCGATACGAGTACGCCTATGGGGCGCTTCTTCTTTCATGTGATGGGTGCCCTGGCTGAAATGGAACGAGAACTGATTGTTGAACGAACAAAAGCTGGCCTGGAAGCTGCTCGCGCACAGGGACGAATTGGTGGACGACGTCCCAAACTTACACCAGAACAATGGGCACAGGCCGGACGATTAATTGCATCAGGCGTTCCTCGCCAGAAGGTGGCGATCATCTATGATGTTGGTATATCGACACTGTATAAGAAGTTTCCGGTCGGAGATAAATGAAACCGTAGCACGTCGTATGCAAGATCGTGCTGCGGTTTATGCTTATCACTTAAAGACTCAAAAATTAGGTGAGTAACGGACCGGGGACATAGCTCCTTTTTTTCTTAATTCATCTGGTATTTTTTTTCCAAGATAAAGATTTGCTATTTCAGGTGGGGCTTCTCGGCCTTCAAAACCATAGCGAGAACTTTGTGTTGCCTCAAAGTCAGGATCCTCGTCCCAGTATTTCATCGTAGGGAAATTTTCACGTGTTGATTTGAGCCATTTATCAGCAATGAAAACCCCTCGAACGATTCCCCTTACAGTAGCAAGAATGACTTCTGCTTGGCTGGCGCGAGAGACATTAATGCGCCAGCTAAATCGAACCGCATCATAAAGCTCTGAATCCTTTGCACTTCTGTTAACGGAAATCATTAATGCTTTATGATGAAATGTTATGGTTTCGGGTTGATATGTTGCTATCAACTCTTTGACATGCGCGGCGCCGAATTCATTGCTGCCAGCACCATTCATGATATTCGTTAACCCAGGGTAGGCATCAATAAGTGCAGCTTCAACTTCGTACGCCGTCTTTTCATCAGTCATTCCGTGTCGATGGATGACATGGATAACTTCAAGTCCTGCTAACCTTATTTCTCTAATTTGCTTTAGCTTGTTGCTCAGTAACTCGTCATCATCAGTCGCTGCCACTTCACCGCGCATATGGGCAAATACGCGGTTACCTTTGCCTTTCCCTACATAGAAGGTGCTTCCGTCCCTCGGATCAATCAATCGGTATACATACCAGCCAAGGTGTTCAATTACTCCAGAAGGAAACTCAGTAATATCCATTTTGCAATATCTATGAATTATTTGTGAGACGTATATTAATGAACATTGCAAGGGCTCACAACCAGTAGTGTTGAGAAAACTATCGGGTAAATGAGGCTAATCATTTGAATTTACATAGTAAAAAAGATACTTTTCCTCATAGTGTGAGCTAATTTTATGTTTCGTTTGATGATCGGACCGGTCTCAAAAACCGCAGGCACGTTGTATGCGTTAATTTATGAACAAACTACTTGTCTGCTGTTTTTCTGTCATTAGTCGTATATAGAATGATTCTCTATGCCTAACAAAGCATCACCAGTGCTAGATTACGTTGTAGTCACTGTTTAAATATCCAGATAAAACATTTCCTTCTGGGTTGAATGAGTGATAAAGTTTCACCCATTAGACCCCTTGGAGGAATTATGTCTGAATTTGAAGTGTTGGCACAGCATCTGCTGAAGGAAGCCGAGGCGGAAGAAAAGCTGCGACAGGAAAATGATAAAAAGCTTATCGAGAAAGTGCTGGAAATCTATGATCAGAAGTATGTGGCTGAATTACTGAGAAAAGTCGGAAAAAATGAGTGGAGCCGTGAAACCATTAACCGCTGGATTAATGGCAAGTGTTTACCAAAATCGTTGACTTCAGTAGAAGAGTCTCTTCTGCGTAAGATGCTACCAGAACCACCTGCAAACCATCCGGAATATGCTTTCCGCTTCATTGACTTATTTGCTGGAATTGGAGGGATACGGAAAGGTTTTGAGGCCATTGGAGGTCAGTGTGTTTTTACCAGTGAATGGAATAAAGATGCTGTGCGTACATACAAGGCCAACTGGTTTAACGATGAACAGGTGCATAAATTCAATCTCGATATTCGGGAAGTCACGCTGAGTGATAAAACCGATGTATTGGAAACGGATGCTTATGCATATATTGATGAGCATGTGCCGGATCATGATGTGCTTCTTGCGGGGTTCCCGTGCCAGCCATTTAGCCTTGCTGGTGTTAGTAAGAAAAACTCACTTGGTCGTGCGCATGGTTTTGAATGTGAAGCACAAGGAACACTTTTTTTTGACGTGGCACGTATTATACGAGCAAAAAAACCGGCAATTTTTGTGCTGGAAAATGTCAAAAATCTGAAGAGCCATGATAAGGGTAAAACTTTCAAAGTCATTATGGAGACCCTTGACGAGCTGGGCTACGAAGTTGCCGATGCTGCAGAAATGGGAAAAAACGATCCAAAGATTATCGATGGGAAGCATTTTTTGCCTCAGCATCGTGAACGCATTGTTCTGGTCGGATTTAGACGAGATCTGAATATTCACAAGGGGTTTACCTTGCGTGATATCAGTCGTTTTTATCCGGAACACCGCCCATCATTTGGTGAATTGCTGGAGCCTGTAGTCGACAGTAAATATATACTTACGCCAAAACTATGGGAGTACCTTTATAACTACGCCAAAAAGCATGCAGCCAAGGGGAATGGTTTTGGCTTTGGGTTGGTCAATCCTGAGAATAAGGAAAGCATTGCACGCACACTTTCTGCCAGATATCACAAAGACGGATCAGAAATTCTTATTGATCGTGGTTGGGATATGGCAACGGGAGAGGCTGACTTTATGAATGAGAGTAACCAGGCTCGTCGACCACGCAGGCTGACTCCCCGAGAGTGCGCACGCCTTATGGGGTTTGAAAAACCTGGAGGGAAACCATTCCGTATTCCGGTTTCAGATACTCAGTCATATCGGCAGTTCGGTAACTCCGTTGTGGTGCCAGTATTTGAAGCCGTTGCCAGACTTCTGGAACCCTATATCCTCAAAGCTGTTTCTGCTGATGCTGGTAAGACTGGGCAGCCTTGAGAACACCTCCCGGCCTTTTAAGCCGGGAGTCAGCCTATGATAGTTCAGTGTAAAGTTCTATCAGCTCAGTAATGAATGCTCCGAGCGTTATTAATTCTTCTCTAACTGCTTCTGGGTATTTTTTATGTAAAGTTGATGGTACAACGAGTCTGACACCCGCATCTTTCATTTCTCGGTATTGTGCTGAAGAAACACCTTCTTGCAGCGTAAATAAATGTACCTGATGGATTTTATCTGCTTCATTCAGTATCTGACGCCAGCGATCTTTGCAGGTGGTCTTTACTGCCAGCATACGTAAGTTTTCTACAGGAAATTCAGCGTTATGATATGCCTCTGCTGAAGGAAACAGGAAATCTGGTTTTTTATTACCTTCAGTAACTGCCTGAGTGGAGAAATGCCGTAGTCCGTGCTCGATAAAAAGCTTCTCTAGGTGAAGTTCAAGTGATTTACCTGCCCTTGATTTACGTCGATTACTGACAGAGTTGGCTAATGCAATAAACTCATCTACAGAATCGAATCCTTTCTTAATAATATCAAGAACATGTAATTCCTCGACGAGTAGAAAAATATCATACTCGACACGCCGACGGTCAATCAGTTGCTCATCTGGATCCTTGGAGTTTTTAGCATAATGGCCAGCAGCATATTGAATAATTTCGTTTCCAGAAGGAAAACGCTTCTTCCAGTCTTCAGGAATAACATATTTATGATTTACTGGAGTTTGCTGAAGAGACAATCCGCCCAAAATTTGTCCGGCAGGGCCGGAAATTAGGGTTCCAGGTATGATTTCGCCAATAGCAGACTCGATGATATCCTCTTCATCGGGATTGACGCAGACCCATATATCTACCTCGGAACAGTCAGTGTTCTGTTCGTTTAACCTGAAAGCAAGAATTGTGAGAGCTCCTGTATTTTCAGAGTTCTGTAATGGACTTCCTCTCCCCCAGCGCGTAATTCTTTTTTCGTTTCGGGTCTTACCAAAATAACGGTTGTTGTAATAAATTGCGCGTGCTTGGGTATCAGGGCAATCATGGGATGATACATGCGCAGTAAGGAAGACTGAAGGGTTCAGTTCGCGAGTATGATTGATAGATGGAAAAAGCTTTTCAACGATATTTGAGGGGATATAAAGTCCGACCTGATGGCCACCTGTTGCGCCAGTGTCGTTTGCAGAAAGGCGTTTGATGTAGATAAAGTAATTCCCGCTTGCGATATCAAGCAGCCAGTTATGAAAAACCGACATATACATCCCTTTGTTAGCATACAGTCAGGGTTAACATTTTTCCATAGTTATAGATAAGCGGCTAGGAACTTAAGGGAAAAACAAAAAGCCCGCATAAGCGGGCTTTTGTGTCACTCGGGAGCCGCGGCTCCTTTGCGTATCCTTTTTTGTCTCCTCACCGTCTGGTCGGTGTCCTGCTGAGACTGCTAACTTCCTGTTTTTGTTGGTGTTGTCCTTACACCGTCCAATCATGATTGGTGGAGCTGGCGGGAGTTGAACCCGCGTCCGAAATTCCTACATCCTCGGTACTACATGCTTAGTCAGTCTTTACATTCGCTTGCCAGCTGCGGACGGACACGCCACTAACAAACTAGCCTGATT
>SKDY01000311.1_pt1 | contig 42138 bp, 35 predicted proteins | sample 4826591 | NCBI WGS metagenome assembly SKDY01 (sample SAMN11008823, study PRJNA524170) | human gut metagenome | biome: Human fecal sample; material: Feces; isolation source: fecal sample from pouch patient p10, p22 | host: Homo sapiens | place: Israel: Tel-Aviv | collected 2016-06-15 | reverse complement strand
TTGGAATTTCTCCGCTACCCACACCTCATCCCCGCACTTTTCAACGTACGTGGGTTCGGTCCTCCAGTGCGTTTTACCGCACCTTCAACCTGGACATGGGTAGATCACATGGTTTCGGGTCTACGACTACATACTCATTCGCCCTATTCAGACTCGCTTTCGCTGCGGCTCCGTCTCTTCGACTTAACCTCGCATGCAATCGTAACTCGCCGGTTCATTCTACAAAAGGCACGCCATCACTCATTAACGAGCTTTGACTTGTTGTAGGCACACGGTTTCAGGATCTATTTCACTCCCCTTCCGGGGTGCTTTTCACCTTTCCCTCACGGTACTGGTTCACTATCGGTCACTAGGGAGTATTTAGCCTTGCGGGATGGTCCCCGCGGATTCCGACGGAATTTCTCGTGTTCCGCCGTACTCAGGATCCTCCTAGGTGTTGTTAGCATTTCGTCTACGGGGCTTTCACCCTCTTTAGCGGAATTTTCCAAATCCTTCAACTATACTAACAGACTACCATATTGGAGTCCTACAACCCCAACAAGCAAGCTTGTTGGTTTGGGCTCTTCCCGTTTCGCTCGCCGCTACTCAGGGAATCGAATTTTCTTTCTCTTCCTGCAGGTACTAAGATGTTTCAGTTCTCTGCGTCTACCTCTAATCAGCTATGTATTCACTGAAAAGTAATATCCTATAAAAGATATTGGGTTCCCCCATTCGGAAATCTCTGGATCATAGCTTACTTACAGCTCCCCAAAGCATATCGGTGTTAGTCCCGTCCTTCATCGGCTCCTAGTGCCAAGGCATCCACCGTGCGCCCTTATTCACTTAACCTTATCAACCTTACGGTTGGGTCTTGATCACTTCTTCTAGCGATAGAAGGTTAATCAATAAATAAGCAATTGAACTTATTAAAAAACTCATTCAACGCGGTGTTCTCGGTTTGTTTTGATTCTTTTTACTTCAATATCCAGTTTTCAATGAACAAATGTTTTGAGAGTAGACCTCTCAAAACTGAACAAAGTAAAGACGAAATGTGTATTTCCGTAATATTCCTTAGAAAGGAGGTGATCCAGCCGCACCTTCCGATACGGCTACCTTGTTACGACTTCACCCCAATCATCTATCCCACCTTAGGCGGCTGGCTCCAAAAAGGTTACCTCACCGACTTCGGGTGTTACAAACTCTCGTGGTGTGACGGGCGGTGTGTACAAGGCCCGGGAACGTATTCACCGCGGCGTGCTGATCCGCGATTACTAGCGATTCCGGCTTCATGTAGGCGAGTTGCAGCCTACAATCCGAACTGAGAGAAGCTTTAAGAGATTAGCTTAGCCTCGCGACTTCGCGACTCGTTGTACTTCCCATTGTAGCACGTGTGTAGCCCAGGTCATAAGGGGCATGATGATTTGACGTCATCCCCACCTTCCTCCGGTTTGTCACCGGCAGTCTCGCTAGAGTGCCCAACTAAATGATGGCAACTAACAATAAGGGTTGCGCTCGTTGCGGGACTTAACCCAACATCTCACGACACGAGCTGACGACAACCATGCACCACCTGTCACTTTGCCCCCGAAGGGGAAGCTCTATCTCTAGAGTGGTCAAAGGATGTCAAGACCTGGTAAGGTTCTTCGCGTTGCTTCGAATTAAACCACATGCTCCACCGCTTGTGCGGGCCCCCGTCAATTCCTTTGAGTTTCAACCTTGCGGTCGTACTCCCCAGGCGGAGTGCTTAATGCGTTAGCTGCAGCACTGAAGGGCGGAAACCCTCCAACACTTAGCACTCATCGTTTACGGCGTGGACTACCAGGGTATCTAATCCTGTTTGCTCCCCACGCTTTCGAGCCTCAGCGTCAGTTACAGACCAGAGAGCCGCCTTCGCCACTGGTGTTCCTCCATATATCTACGCATTTCACCGCTACACATGGAATTCCACTCTCCTCTTCTGCACTCAAGTCTCCCAGTTTCCAATGACCCTCCCCGGTTGAGCCGGGGGCTTTCACATCAGACTTAAGAAACCGCCTGCGCTCGCTTTACGCCCAATAAATCCGGACAACGCTTGCCACCTACGTATTACCGCGGCTGCTGGCACGTAGTTAGCCGTGGCTTTCTGGTTAGATACCGTCAAGGGATGAACATTCTACTCTCATCCTTGTTCTTCTCTAACAACAGAGTTTTACGATCCGAAAACCTTCTTCACTCACGCGGCGTTGCTCGGTCAGACTTGCGTCCATTGCCGAAGATTCCCTACTGCTGCCTCCCGTAGGAGTTTGGGCCGTGTCTCAGTCCCAATGTGGCCGATCACCCTCTCAGGTCGGCTATGCATCGTTGCCTTGGTGAGCCGTTACCTCACCAACTAGCTAATGCACCGCGGGTCCATCCATCAGTGACGCAAAAGCGCCTTTCAAACCGAAACCATGCGGTTTCGATTGTTATACGGTATTAGCACCTGTTTCCAAGTGTTATCCCCTTCTGATGGGCAGGTTACCCACGTGTTACTCACCCGTTCGCCACTCCTTTTCTTTCGGTGGAGCAAGCTCCGGTGAAAGAAAAAGCGTTCGACTTGCATGTATTAGGCACGCCGCCAGCGTTCGTCCTGAGCCAGGATCAAACTCTCATAAAAAGTGTTTGAAACAGTCTTGCGACTGTTAAGCTCAATTGTATTAATTGACTTGCTAGCATATTGCTTGCTATGTTGTTTGCTTCTATATAATAGAAGCGCCCTACACATTTGGTTTGTTTTATTCGTTCAGTTTTCAAAGGTCTACGTTGTTTGTCGCTTTGTTTCAGCAACTTTTATATCTTAACAGGTTACCGAGTAAATGTCAACGACTTTTTTTGAAGTTTTTCCGAAGAAATTATCGACATTATTTTCTGCGACTTTGATAGAATAACTGAAAATCAGCCATCTGTCAACGATAATTTTAGGTGCTCCGAAAAATTGTTTTCTGTTTCAGAACATAAAATAATATAGCAGTTTTATAGGAATTGGTCAATGAAAAAATAAGAATTTTCCCCACTTTTTTTAAATCCGATGAATAAATATAAATGTTGTGTTCTTTGTTCGTTTTTTTGATCAACAAGCCAATTGTTTCAACATCTCAAAGAATTAATTTTCGTCATTTTATTTTTGATTTTTCCTTAACTCAAGGTACTGAGTTTCGCCTTCCTTCGATTTCTTTGGTAAAATAGTAATGTAATTATTTTTTATATGGACGGAGGAACATTTAATGAAAGTATTAGTTGCAGATGATGACAAAGAAATTGTCGAACTACTTAGTATTTATTTGCATAATGAAGGCTATGAAGTTGTAAAAGCATATGATGGAAAAGAAGCGCTAAGTAAACTTCGAACTACTAATGACATTGATCTACTATTATTAGATATTATGATGCCTGTGATGGACGGTATGCAAGTCGTAAAGGAATTAAGAAAAGAATCTCAAATTCCGATTATTATGTTAACAGCTAAAACAACGGATATGGATAAAATCAAAGGGCTAGTTGCGGGCGCCGATGATTACGTAACAAAACCTTTTAATCCTTTAGAGGTTATGGCAAGAGTAAAATCTTTATTGCGCCGTACTCAGATGCATGTTGCGGAGGATCAACCAGATATACTAGAAATCCAATCTTTGATTATCAATAAAGATTCTCATGAAGTAAAAACAGTTGACGGAAAAGAAATTCAATTAACTGCTCTAGAATTCGGTATCCTCTATCTGTTAGCTAGTCATCCAAATCGTGTTTTCAGTGCTGATGAAATTTTTGAACGAGTTTGGAAGCAAGAAAGTATCGTCTCCGCAAAAACAGTCATGGTTCATGTCAGCCACTTACGTGATAAGATCGAAGAAGCGACTGATGGCGAAAAAGTGATCCAGACTGTTTGGGGTGTGGGCTATAAGATTGATGCAAAATAACATTGAGAAAAAAAAGCGTATCACTCTCACCTCAAAGGAAGTCAGTGAATTAATTGCTGAAGGTATCGTCACAGTTATCTTATTACTTCTATTAAATGTGGCGATTATGGTTCTATTCACACAAATGCTTCAGAATTCTCCTGATTTAACTGATGCAATCTATCGTTCAAAAGATATTTTTGCTAATAACTTTGATAGTGATATATTTTGGAGTGGTCGTAATTTTGTTATTCCTTTCTTTATCATTATTGATGGTTTAGTTGTTTTTTGGCGTTTGATTCGGCGTTATCGACAAATGCAGCTCCGTCATATCATAAATGAGCTTCATTACATTGCTAATGGAAATTACAACTATCGAATTCCTTTCGAATTGCGCGGTGATCTTAGTAAAGTTGTTGATAGTATTAATGGATTGGTTGACAGTACTGTTGCTGCTATTGAAGACGAGAGAGAGATCGAAAAATCCAAAGATGAACTGATCACCAATGTCAGTCACGATATTCGGACTCCTTTGACTTCAATCATCGGCTATCTTGGTTTAATTGAAGATGGTCAGTATCAAAGTGATGATGAAATCCTGAAATATACCAGTATTGCTTATAAGAAGGCAAAACAAATGAAGTCTTTAGTAGAAGATTTATTTGAATATTCTAAAGTTCGACAGCCCTCTGTTCCCGTTAATAATGTATCTTTTGATATGGTACAATTATTAGAACAATTGGCTGCAGACTTTGAGCTAGAAGCTAAGAAAAAAGATATTCAAATCCAAGTAGAGACACAGGAAAGTCAATTGGTAATGGATGGTGACACAGAAAAACTCGTCCGCGTCTTTAATAACCTGATCACTAATGCATTAAAATATGGAGCTGAAGCCGACAAAATAATCATCGAGATTGAGAAATCAAAAAATGAAGCCGTCGTCACTGTTAAAAACAATGGTACTCCAATCCCCAGAGAAGCCCTTGATCAGTTATTTGATCGTTTTTATCGAGTTGATGGTTCTCGTTCTCAAGAAATCAGCGGAACTGGGTTAGGGTTAGCTATTGCCCAAAATATCATTAATCTTCATGGCGGCTATATCTATGCTCAATCAAATGAGGATTGGACGTCGTTTATTATTCACTTACCACTTTATAAGAATCAAATAAAGTCTACGCCGGATAATCATTGACTTTAAATTTTTGATTGCTTATACTGTTCTCAATAAGACATGCAGGAAACCAAGTACGTAAGTTTGTTTTTTTAGAGAGTTGATGGCTGGTGAAAATCAACAAAACAACTTAGGGAAATCCAGTTTCGCATACTGCGTTTTTTGAAAGAAAGACCGGGTAACGTCGATATCCGTTAATCAAGTGCAGCTTTAGGCTGAATTTGGGTGGTACCGCGAAATTCAACACCGTTTCGTCCCTGTTCATGGGATGAGACGGTGTTTTTTATTTTAAAGGAGGAAAAATCAATGCTAGATGTAAAAATGATCCGTAATAATTTTGCAGAAGTAAATGAAAAATTGGCAACTCGTGGCGTCAAAAAAGATGTCTTGGAGCGTTTCTTGGATTTAGACGAACAACGCCGACAATTATTAGTAAAAACAGAAGTGCTTAAAAAATACCGAAATGATGTTTCAGGCGAAATTGCAAAACTAAAACGTGAAAAAAATGATGCTGCTGATAAAATTGCCGAGATGAAAGAAGTCGGTGTAAAAATTAAAGCTTTTGATACACAAGTGGCTGATATCGATGCACAATTGACTGAGATCGCAACAACTTTACCGAACCTCCCCCACGACTCTGTTCCTATTGGTGAAGATGAAGATGATAACGTCGAAGTACGTCGCTGGAGCGAACCACGACAGTTTTCTTTTGAACCAAAAAATCATTGGGATATTGCTGAAGAATTAGATATCTTAGATTTTGAACGTGGAGCAAAAGTTGCTGGTAGCCGTTTTGTTTATTACAAAGGCTTGGCAGCCCGTTTAGAGCGTGCTGTTTATAACTTCATGCTAGACGAGCATGTCTATGAACAAGGCTACACCGAAATGATTACACCTTATTTGGTGAATAGCAAAGCAATGTTCGGAACAGGACAATTTCCTAAATTTAAAGAAGATGTCTTCCAAGTTGAAGATCGCGATTTAACGTTGATTCCAACTGCTGAGGTCCCGTTGACAAATTACTATGCTGACGAAATTTTAGATGGAAAAAATTTACCGATTTACTTTACTGCTTTGTCTCCTTCTTTCCGTTCTGAAGCAGGGAGCGCTGGTCGCGATACACGCGGATTAATTCGCTTACATCAATTCCACAAAGTAGAAATGGTCAAATTCAGTAATAAAGAGAATTCTTATGATGAACTAGAAAAAATGACCCAAAATGCAGAAATTATTCTACAAAAACTAAACTTACCTTACCGTGTTATTACTTTATGTACTGGAGACATGGGCTTCTCAGCTGCTAAAACTTATGATATTGAAGTTTGGGTTCCTGCCCAAAATACTTATCGTGAAATCAGCTCATGTTCAAACTGTGAAGATTTCCAAGCACGACGCGCAATGATTCGTTATCGCGATGAAGACAGTAAAGTTCAATATGCGCATACGTTAAATGGATCTGGCTTAGCTGTTGGTCGAACCGTCACCGCTATTTTAGAGAACTATCAAAATGAAGATGGATCAGTTACGATTCCAGAAGTATTAGTTCCGTATATGGGTAATGTAAAAGTTATTAAAAAAGAAGACTAATAGTTAAAACTCTGTTCTTAATTTTAGTCAAAAATAGAGCGGCCTCGTATTGTGAGGCCGCTCTGTTTTCGATTATCAATAATCTGAAAATATTAATCTTTTATTGTTCAACTGAATAGTTTGGAGCTTCTTTTGTAATTTGAACATCGTGAGGATGTGATTCTTTTAAACCATTTCCGCTCATTTGGACAAACTGTGCATTTTCACGTAAATGTTCTAAGTTTCCCGCACCAACGTAACCCATTCCGGCTTTCAATCCGCCAATCATTTGGAAAATAATATCTGCCGCAGTACCTTTGTAAGCCACTCGTCCCTCGATACCTTCTGGAACTAGTTTGTTCGCTTCATTGACTCCACTTTGGAAATAACGATCACTTGAACCTTTTTCCATTGCTCCCAATGATCCCATGCCTCGATAAGTTTTAAATCTACGCCCTTGATAAATTTCAAATTCACCAGGAGATTCATCTGTACCCGCTAACATTGAACCTAACATAACTGCATGTCCACCAGCTGCCAAGGCTTTTACGATATCACCAGAATATTTGATTCCACCATCAGCAATGATTGCTTTGCCGTATTGACGAGCAACAGAAGCTGCATCATAAATGGCCGTCAATTGTGGTACTCCAACACCCGCAACGACACGCGTTGTACAAATTGATCCAGGACCAATACCAACTTTAACAACATCTACACCTGCATCATATAACGCTTTTGCGCCTTCAGCGGTTGCAATATTGCCGGCAATTAAAGTAGCCTCGGAGAATGTTTCACGAATCTCACGAATTTTACGTAAAACTCCTGCGCTATGTCCATGAGCAGTATCGATTACGATGGCGTCAGCCCCTGCTTTTAATAAAGCTTCTGCTCGTTCAAATGTATCACTAGTAACACCGACTGCCGCCGCAACTAATAAGCGACCATGCTCATCTTTCGCTGCGTTAGGAAATTCAATAACCTTTTCAATATCTTTGATCGTGATTAATCCGCTTAAGCGACCATCTTCATCAACGATTGGTAATTTTTCAATTTTGTGTTTTTGCAGTGTTTTTTCTGCATCCTGTAATTTAGTACCAACTGGCGCAGTGACTAAACCATCCTTTGTCATAACCTCATGGATTGGGATATCATAATCTGTTACAAATCGCATATCTCGGTTAGTAATAATACCGACTAATTTACGATTTTCAAGCGTTTCTACGATTGGCACACCACTAATACGATAGCGACTCATCAAATCTTCGGCATCTTGTACCTTATGTTCTGGTGTTAAGAAAAACGGATCAATGATTACACCGCTTTCTGAACGTTTTACTTTTCGAACCTCATCTGCTTGGGCAACAACACTCATATTTTTATGGATAACTCCAAGTCCACCTTGTCGAGCCATAGCAATCGCCATTTTACTATCTGTTACAGTATCCATACTTGCACTCATCAATGGAATGTTCAGTTTGATATTTTTTGCCAATTGTACACTCATATCCACTTCATTCGGTAATACGTGACTCTCAGCCGGAATCAACAAAACATCATCAAATGTCAGACCTTTTTTTGCAAATTTCGTTTCCCAATTAGACATTGTTCGTTACCACTCCCCAGAATTATTTTTAATAAAAAAACTAACAGAATGAACGAGTGAAGTCAACAACTTGAGGCAAAATCCTCATCTAACCTTTATCTTTCTATTTATTCAAACCATTTTTCAAGAAATTCCGTTGTAATTTCACTTTCTTCTTCAATAATCTGATATGTCGTTTTATTTGTTTCAGTATCGCGAATTAAATAAAAGCCTTGCTTATTCATAAAATCATCTAAGTGTATTACTGTATAACGATCATCTATTTGCTGAATTCCCTTAAATACCTCACGTACCAATAATTTTGCTTGATGGATATTCTTTTGTCGCTGGTGGGCTCTTTCCACTGATGCGGTCAATGTGTAACCTTCATCTAAAAAATGCTTAATAATCTCTACCTTGACAACCATAGGTAACCTAAATTTTCGATTTCCGCTCTTTTCGCCTGTTGATTCTATATATCCTTTTTGCTCCCAATAGCGAATCTGTCGAGGTGAAACACCCGTTACTTTACTCAATTCACTAATGCCGACTAATAAATCATCACTTTCTAGAAGTTGCTTGACCGTACTATTTTTCACAATGCATCCCTCTCTTCATTTCTGATTATACTTTTGCTAACAACGGTGTCAAGCAAGTTGACAAAGAAATTGAATAGCAGTAAAGTTACAGACGAACAATTATTGTTTCTGAAAATTTCTTAAAAGAGAGAAGGCGTTAGATCGTGAGTAATACGCAAACGGTCGATATTTACGGAAAACCCTACAATCGTTCCTTATTAGTTGTAGTACTATTAATTGGAACCTTCTGTACGGTGTTAAACCAAACATTATTAACAACAGCCTTTCCAGCACTAATGAAAGCTTTTAATATATCTGCTTCTAGTGTTCAATGGCTAACAACTGGCTTCTTGCTGGTAAATGGGATTATGATCCCAATCAGCGCATGGCTGATCAATAAATTTAGTTCAAAGAGATTGTATCTAACAGCGATGACAATCTTTTTGATTGGAACAATAACTTGTTTTATTGCCCCAAATTTTTCTACTTTATTAATTGGTCGATTAATCCAAGCTGCTGGAGTAGGTATTTCCATGCCATTGCTTCAAAACATCATGTTGTCAATTTTCCCCCCAGAAAAACGCGGCTCAGCGATGGGAATGGCTGGTATCGTCATCGGTCTCGCTCCTGCTTTAGGACCTACCCTATCTGGTTGGATCATAGATCATTATACTTGGCGTGACCTTTTTGGTATGGTCATTCCAATTGTCATTTTAGTTTTAGTACTGGCATTCTTTTTGATGAAAAGTGTCATTCAATTATCTAATCCAAGTATTGATGTGTTGTCGGCCTTTTTATCAACTGTCGGCTTTGGTAGCTTATTATATGGTTTTTCTTCCGTAGGTAATGATGGTTGGGGCAGCTCAAAAGTTATTAGTTTCTTAGTCATAGGGGTATTCGTTATCGGTTTATTCGTATGGCGTCAACTACATTTAGAACATCCATTCTTAGAACTACGTGTTTTCAAATCTCCAACTTTTACAATTGCTGCTATTTTAAGCGGTGTCGTAAATATGGCAATGGTTGGTGCTGAAATGGTTCTTCCTTTATATATTCAAAATATTCGTGGTGAATCTGCCTTTCATTCTGGATTGATGCTATTGCCAGGAGCTTTGATTATGGGGTTGATGATGCCGATTACTGGCGCAATCTTTGATAAACACGGAGCTAAACGATTAGCAATTAGCGGGATGTTAATCCTAACCGCAGCTACGTTACCATTTGCTTTCTTGACTCAAGAAACACCAATTGTAATGATTGTTATTCTTTATGCAATACGGATGTTTGGTATATCAATGGTTATGATGCCAGTTACTACTTCCGGTATGAATGCTTTGCCAATGAATTTGATTAGTCATGGTACTGCGGTAAACAACACTTTCCGTCAAGTTGCTAGTTCAATCGGTACGGCTGTTTTAATCAGTATTTTAACTAATGTCACAAAAGACAACTTGCCAAAAGCAAGTTTGCTAAAATCCTTACCTCTATTTTATAAAGACCAAGCAATCAACGCCACCTTATCTGGTTATCACGCAGCTTTCTTCGTAGCTGTAATATTCGGACTAGTAGGCTTTATTATCACCTTCTTCTTGAAAAAGAATAAAAAGATTGAAGGGGGAATTCCAAAATGATTTTTGTTGTCACAATTATTAGTATATTAGCATTCTCCTTAACAAATATCTTTGCTAAAAAAAATTGGCAAACATTCCTTTCGATTATATTCGCAGCAATATTCTTAGTTAGCCTAGGTTTTATTATTGCAAACGATCACTATCACTATGGTATGAAGAGAGTCACTGAAACGACTACTCAACCATTAACTTCATCTGCTGATAGTAAAGATATGAAGATGTTGCTTTATCAACCACTTGGTAACGGAGAAGAAAAAGTTTTTTTGTATAAAACTAATGAATCACAGATAAAACCAAAATCAACGGGAACAGATCATGTTACGAATCTCGTAAAAAAGGATCAAACAAAATCTCAATTAAAAATAAAGAAATCCTATTGGGTCTACAAAAATAATACTGCGAAATTTTTGTTTAGATTTACTAGTAAAAATCATCTGTTAATCGAAGAAAAAAATATCTTTGAAGTACAAAAAAATTGGCTGGTTTTAAGTACTAAACAAGCTAAAAAGCTAGCAGAAATAGTACAAGAAAATAAAACTTCTATGCAAACTGAAGCAAAGTCGTTTGTCCAAGATAAAGTGAAAGAAGCTCTGATGAAAAATCCAACTTTGAATCAAGCAGCACAACAAAAAATCATTCAACAAGCCACTGCTGATTATCAGCAACAAACAATAGCAAAAATAATTGCTAAGGTAACAAAATAAAAAAGAAGCAAAGTCCCTTGTGGGATTTTTGCTTCTTTTTATTATCTTCTTGGCGCCGTTGCTAAACTACTAATAATACCGAAACGTTTCTTTAAGTAATAACGTAACGCCAATGCCAGACCCGATAGTATAATCATAACCATTGGATCAAGGATTGGGTTTAACGCTGGCGGCAATAATGCTGCTCCATTAAAAACCAAGAACCAGACAATCGTAACTGAGACCAACATAAGTATTGTTTTCCACGTTTTCGGTTTTTTCGATTTATCCGCTCCAGGCTGCTCGAATTGGTAAACAAATAAATACATCATATAGAACACTAAACCGCCGACGGCAGAAGCTACGATCAATGTTGTTAAACCATAGGTCACAGTTTGTGTTCCACGTGAAACAAACAATCCCATGATCCCTGCAACAACTCCTAATAGACCAAATAACAGTAGGAAATTGTCAAGCCACATCAGTGATGCGGTAGTCGATTTTTTCTGTTCAGCTGGTTTGTTAACAATTGCATCCAGTCGCTCTGAAACTGTTCCAAATAATTGACGCGCGGTTTTCCCAGTTTTTTGTTCCTCGACTAAAATTGGCAGCATCTCATTTAAGGCTACGATAGTTTGTTCATCTGTTAAATTCGCTGCTTTTAAAGCTTTTTTCAAGTCAAAAATATACTGTTCGTTACGTTTAGTCAACTTCGCTTCAAGTTGATTGTTTTCTGCTTGCAACGTTTGTAACTTTTCTGGTTCCATTGTTTCTTTCCTCCCTAAACGTTGAAACGGAACAACATGACATCGCCGTCTTGCACAACATAATCTTTTCCTTCTAATCTCACACGTCCAGCTTCCTTCGCCGCATGCATACTGCCGTATTTATCTAAGTCATCAAATGATACTGTTTCAGCTCGAATAAAGCCACGTTCGAAGTCAGTATGGATGATACCTGCTGCTTGAGGAGCTTTAGTACCTTTTCGGAACGTCCATGCTCGAACTTCTTGCTCACCTGCAGTGAAATATGTTGCTAACCCTAATAGGTCATAAGCTGTTCGAATCAATTGATCTAATCCAGACTCTTCAATTCCCATTGCTTCTAAGAATTCTGCTTTGTCTTCATCGTCCAACTCAGCGATTTCTTCCTCCGCTTCGGCACAAACAACGATCACCTCTGAATGTTCACTAGCAGCGAAATTTCGCACGGTTTGCACATATTCATTGCTGTCAGGATCAGCAACAGTATCTTCATCAACATTTGCTACATAAAGTACTGGTTTACTTGTTAGTAAAAATAGGCCCTTAACAATTTTTTGCTCTTCTTCAGTAAATTCAATCGTACGAGCAGATTGTCCTTCTTCTAAAACAGGCTTTAATTTATCCAGAACTGCTAGTTCCGCCACCGCATTTTTTTCTTTAGTTTTAGCTACTTTCGCTACACGAGTATAGCGTTTATTTACAGAATCTAAGTCGGCTAGAACTAATTCTAAATTGATTGTCTCAATATCTTCTAATGGATCTACTCGTCCTTCAACGTGCGTGATATTTTCATTGTCAAAGCAACGCACCACATGACAAATGGCGTCTACCTGACGAATATGGCTTAGAAATTGGTTTCCCAACCCTTCACCTTTACTAGCTCCTTTCACAATTCCAGCAATGTCCGTAAATTCAAATGTTGTTGGAACAGTTTTTTTCGGATGGACTAATTCAGTTAAACGCTCTAGACGCCAATCAGGAACTTCTACCATCCCAACATTTGGATCAATCGTCGCGAAAGGATAGTTAGCAGCTTCCGCTCCTGCTTTCGTAATTGCATTAAATAAGGTAGATTTACCAACATTTGGCAATCCCACAATTCCGGCTGTTAAGGCCATGTTCTACTTCACTCTTTCTCTGTTAAGAATTATTTCTGAGATAGATCAACTTTCTTCTCAAGGATTTTTTTCATTTTCTTCTCAAAATCGCGTCTTGTCATCATGACGATATGACCACAATTGATACACTTAATTTTAATATCCGCTCCCATACGAATGATTTCCCAGCGATTTGTCTGGCAAGCGTGCGGTTTTTTCATTTCAACGATATCACCTAAATCATACATCTGGCAAACCTCCCATTTCGTATTCATATATATTGTCTAAGATTCATCAAAATGGATATTCAAAATATCTAAGATACGCGTCAAATCTGATGGTGACAAATACTCGATTGAAATTTTGCCTTTACCGTCTTTCTCAACGATTTCAACACCTGTTCCAAATTTATCCATCAAACGATCTTCGCTTTCTCTTAAATAGTAAGGTTTTTCCTTGGTTAATCGAGGACCTTTTTTCTTATCTTTCGCTTTCCCCTCGTTGTATTCAGTAACAATCTGTTCTAATTGACGCACTGTCAGATTCTCTTTTACTGCGCGATTCGCTAGTTTCAAGATTTGATCTTTTTTCTTTAACCCTAGTAAGGTCCGAGCTTGCCCCATTGACAAACGTTCGTCCTGTACCATTTCTTTCACCAGTTTAGGCAGGGACAATAAGCGTAAATAATTGGCGATATACGGACGGCTTTTCCCTAATCGGTTGGCTACATCCGCTTGCGTCAATTTCAAATTTTTCATCAGCATTTCATAAGCTTCGGCTTCTTCCAATGGATTCAAATCTTCCCGCTGTAAGTTTTCCAATACAGCAATCTGCATCATTGCCTCTTCATCAAACTCGCGGATAATCGCCGGGATTGTTTCTTTTCCTGCTAATTTTGAAGCACGAAAACGACGTTCACCAGCAATTAGTTCATAACCTTTTACAGCTGATTTTCTTACAATAATCGGTTGGAAGACACCTGATTGCTCGATTGAATTAGCTAACTCTTGCAAAGACGTTTCGTCAAATGATTTTCGCGGTTGATAAGGGTTGGGGCGCAAATCACTCAAAGGTATTTCAACCACTTGATCGTTTTTTATATCGACTTCTTCAATTTCAGAAAGATCTTGAAACAAAGCATCAATTCCTCGACCTAATCCTTTATTTTTGCTCACGAACTAACACTTCCTTTGCTAGAGCTTGATAAACTTCAGCACCTTTTGATCGTGGATCATAATCGATGATCGGTTTGCCATGGCTAGGTGCCTCAGATAAACGGACATTTCTCGGAATAATTGTATCGTAGACTTTTTCTTGGAAATAACGACGAACTTCTTCAACCACTTCCGCACCAAGATTTGTTCGAGCATCATACATAGTTAACAATACGCCTTCAATCTCTAAACCAGGATTGAAATGTTTTTGAACTAAACGAACCGTGTTCAACAATTGGCTTAACCCTTCTAACGCATAATATTCACATTGAACCGGGATCAAAATCGCATCACTAGCTGTAAAGGCATTAATTGTTAAATGTCCTAATGATGGTGGACAATCTACTAAAATAAAGTCATATTCATCACTTACTTCTGCCAAAGCACTTTTTAAGCGTGACTCACGAGCCATCATAGAAGTTAATTCGATCTCCGCTCCAGCTAATTGTAAAGTCGCAGGAACGATTGACAAATTTTCTCGTGATGTCTTAATGATCGTCTCTTTAATGGAAACCTCATTGACTAAAACGTCATAAATATCTTGTTTTACATCGGGTTTGCGCACACCTAAACCACTTGTAGCATTCCCTTGTGCGTCACTATCAATCAATAAGACTTTCTTTCCGTCTTGAGCTAAGCACGCTCCCAAATTGACAGTTGTAGTTGTTTTTCCAACTCCGCCTTTTTGGTTTGCAACAGATATGATCCGTGCCATCTAATTTCCTCCTAGTTCATATTAAAGTATTTATTTTCCAAAAGAAAATAAGTGATGTTTATCCATTTAAACTACTTTAATGGCTGTTTGTTTGGTAGGCCTGGTTTACGTGGATATTTTTTCGGTGTATCTTTTTTCTTCTGCACTGTAATAATGTGCCGTGTATCTCCATTTGGTAATGAAACATCTTCAGCTTGGAGGAGCTTACCGCCTAATAAAGCAATTGCCGGTTTCGCTTCTACTAATTCCTCTTCACTTTTTGCTGCTTTTAAAGCAAAAAAGTAGCCATTCTTTTTGACTAACGGCAAGCATAATTCTGTTAAAACATTCAGACGTGCCACTGCTCGTGCGGTCACAAAATCAAAAGCTTCACGAAACTCAGAATTTTGCCCAAAAGACTCCGCCCTATCATGATGAAGATACACACCTTCTAATTTTAAAGTCTCTACCAACGTTGTCAAAAATGTGATTCGCTTATTTAAGGAATCCACGATGGTGACCTCTAACTCTGGAAAAACAATTTTTAATGGTAAACTAGGAAACCCAGCACCTGAACCAACGTCACATAACTTTCCTTTCGCTGTGAACGCTTCAGAAAAAGCCAATGTAATGGAATCATAAAAATGTTTTAGGTAGACCTCTTCACGTTCAGTAATCGCAGTGAGATTCATTTTTTTGTTCCATTCAATTAATAAGTGAAAGTAGGACGCGAACTGATCCATCTGCTTTGCAGATAATTCAATTCCCTGCTTGCCTAATTTCGCTTGAAATTCTTCTGGTGTCATAAGAAATCCTTTCATTTTCGTGAAACAGAAAAATGTTTCACAGACTATTCTCTACTTTAACGCATTATTGCTTTACATGCAATGGTTTACGTATGTTTCACACAGAGATTAAGAAAGCTTTACTCTCCTTTTTTAATATTTCCTAGAACGTTGTCATGGATTTTTTTTATTATATTTTTTGTTTTCCCTTGCTAGATTCTAGATCATTAAAGTCTATATGAGGAATACTTTTTCATAAAAATATTCAAATTGAACAAACGAGTTATCAGCAAAAAATCAATCAACCTATCCTTATTCTAATTTTGATAATTGCCTATCAAATAAAATGCTGTATCAGAGACGAATGAATGTGTCTTTATTCACAAAAACGCATTTTAGAAAGCGCTTAGATTGAGAATGGTTGAACAAAGCGGTTTTTTATCATAGATTTCTTTATGTTCAAGGTGAAAGTAAAGCTATAATATCTGATAAATCGCAGTGATGGCATAAATGTTAGAGATGTGCTGAAGTAATGATTTTACTGTTTGCATCACAAAAAAGCGCGAAAATTACACTGAAGATACTCTAATTACTATTTCCTTTAACTCTCTATTAGAGGTGAATAACCGTATTTCTGATCAGCTCTTTGTTTCTATTCTACATAGTGGCTTTTACCCCAGAGCAGATTATTGCCGCAGAATCAAAAGTGATTAATTGAGGGAAATAAGAAACTCTCTCATTAGAAAATCGTTATTTTTAACGTTGTTTACAAGCAAATTTGACTCTTGATCCTTAAAAATAACTTGCGTGTTTCACATGGAACATCCAATTAACTTAACTACGCTTTTAAAAAGAGATCAGACCCTTTATATTACGGGGCTGATCTCTTTTAATATACTATTACATTAGATCGTTTCACTATCAACCTTCGCTATCTTTCCTTGCTCCACATACACCATTAGAATACTGATATCTGCAGGGTTTACGCCACTAATACGGCTGGCTTGAGCGATTGTCTCAGGTTGAATTTTTTGTAATTTTTGCTTTGCTTCTGTTGCTAACCCATTGATTGCCTCATAATCAATTCGCTCTGGAATGCGTTTGGCTTCCATCCGCTTCAGCTTTTCAACTTTTTCCATCGCTTTTTTTATGTAGCCTTCATATTTTATCTGGATCTCAACTTGTTCAACTTCTTTTCCTGTCAAATCATCATTTGCTGGAATAAATTGTAACAATTCTTGATAAGTGATTTCTGGCCGTTTCAAGAAATCACTCGCTAAAACACCATCTTTCAATTCTGCACTGTTTTTAGCTCTTAGAAAGCTTTGAACATTAGCAGTGGGTTTTATGCGAATTGATTGTAAACGAGCTATCTCTGCTTCGATATGCGCCTTTTTAACTAGGTATGCTTGATAGTTTTCTTCTTCAACTAAGCCGATCTTATGTCCAATTTCAGTCAAACGTAAATCAGCATTATCATGACGTAAAATCAAACGATATTCTGCTCGTGAAGTCAATAAACGATACGGTTCATTGGTTCCTTTAGTTACTAAATCATCAATCATGACACCAATATATCCATCACTACGTTTCATGATAAATGGTTCTTTTCCCTGAATCTTCAAAGCAGCATTGATTCCAGCCATTAATCCTTGACCAGCAGCTTCTTCATATCCGCTAGTTCCATTGGTTTGTCCAGCAGTATAAAGATTTTCAATCACTTTCGTCTCTAAAGTTGGGCGTAATTGGTGAGGAGCTACCATGTCATATTCGATGGCATAGCCTGTCCGCATCATTTCCGCATTTTCTAAACCTTCAATCGATTGTAAAACGTCATTTTGAACATCTTCTGGCAGTGAAGTTGATAAACCTTGGACATATACTTCTTCTGTATTACGTCCTTCTGGTTCTAAGAATAATTGATGACGTTCTTTGTCTGCGAAGCGTACAATTTTATCCTCAATTGATGGACAATAACGAGCCCCTACCCCATCTACAATACCTGTAAACATCGGTGCACGATGCAGATTATTTTGAATGATTTCATGACTTTTTGGATTCGTATAGGTCAACCAACAAGGAATTTGTTCCGTTAAATACTGACTATCTGGTGTTTGATAACTAAAGTGATTAGGTTTTTCATCGCCAGGTTGAATCTCTGTTTTTTTGTAATCGATCGAACCAGATTTCACTCGCGGCGGTGTTCCGGTTTTAAAACGATGAATTTCTAAACCTAATTCCTGTAAATGATCAGCTAGTTTGATTGATGGCTGAGAGTTATTAGGACCTGAAGAATATTTTAATTCGCCGATAATAATCTCCCCGCGCAAAGCCGTCCCTGCTGTAATAATTACAGCCTTCGCTGAATAAACTGCACCTGTTGAAGTGACAACACCTTTGCAAATACCCTCTTCAACAACTAAACGATCGACGACTCCCTGCTTCAAAGTTAATTTTTCTTCTTTTTCGATCGTGTGTTTCATTTCCTCTGCATACGCATGTTTGTCCGCTTGAGCACGCAATGCACGTACCGCTGGACCCTTCCCTGTATTTAACATCCGCATTTGGATATATGTCTTGTCTATGTTACGTCCCATCTCACCACCAAGTGCATCGATTTCTCTTACGACCACTCCTTTAGCCGGTCCACCAATAGATGGATTACATGGCATGAATGCTACCATATCTAAATTGATTGTTATCAACAAGGTTTTTTGTCCCATGCGCGCTGTTGCTAAAGCCGCTTCAGAACCCGCATGACCCGCACCAATAACAATCACATCATAATTTCCTGCTTGATATTCCATATAGTCGCTCCTTTACTATTTTCCTAAACAAAATTGACTAAATAATTGTGTGATTAATTCATCTTGCACACTATCTCCAACGATTTCACCTAAATAATCCCAACAGCGTGTCATATCAATTTGGACAAGATCTACAGGCATACCCGCCATAATGCCATTTTGAACCTCGTTTAATGATTGTCCAGCCTTTTCTAGTAGTGCGATATGACGAGTATTCGATACGTAAGTGGCATCTTTTTCTCCAGTTTGACCGCCAAAAAAAAGTTTTGCGATTGCTTCTTCAAGTTGATCTAGTCCAGCTTTCTCTAAAACGGAGATTGAAAAGACTTCATCTTCACTCAAATATGCAGAAAGATCCGTTTGCGATAGATGACTCGGCAAATCGGTTTTATTCAATAAAACAATGCGTTTTAATCCTTGTGTCGCTTCCAATAGTTCTCTATCTTCCGCAGTTAGGGCTTCGCTTTGATTTAGGACTAACAAAATCAAATCTGCCTCTCCTAATGCTTTACGGCTGCGTTCTACTCCAATGCGTTCTACCACGTCATCTGTTTCACGAATTCCTGCTGTATCAATCAGTTTCAAAGGAACCCCGCGTACATTAACATATTCTTCAATGACATCGCGTGTAGTTCCGGCAATTTCTGTTACGATTGCTTTTTCTTCATGTAATAAATAATTGAGTAAGCTCGATTTCCCCACATTTGGACGACCAATAATTGCGGTACTTAAACCTTCGCGCAAGATTTTTCCTTGCTTGGCATTTAATAATAACGCGTCAATCTGTTGACCCACTTGTTGGGCTTTTTCCAATAATAATTGAGTCGTCAATTCTTCGACATCATCATATTCTGGATAGTCAATATTTACTTCAACTTGTGCCAGTGTTTCTAAAATTTCTTGACGTAAACGACGAATTAGATGAGATAAATTGCCATCTAATTGATTGATCGCGACACTCATCGCTCGATCTGTTTTGGCACGAATCAGATCCATAACAGCCTCTGCTTGTGATAAATCAACACGACCGTTCAAAAATGCTCGTTTAGTAAACTCACCTGGCTCAGCTAAACGTGCACCAGAGCGCAAAATTAGTTGCAGCAATTGATTTACTACCACAATACCGCCGTGACAGTTAATTTCCACTATGTCTTCACGTGTAAAGGTCTTCGGTGCACGCATCACACTTACCATGACTTCATCGACTATTTCTTGTTCTTCTGGATCAATGATATGTCCATAATGGATCGTGTGTGATGGAACATCTAACAAACTTTTTTTTCCGCTGTGATAAACACTATCTGCGATTGCTACTGCGTGGTCGCCACTCAATCGCACGATACTGATCGCGCCTTCACCTGGCGGAGTCGAAATTGCTGCAATTGTATCAAATTCTAAGGTGATCTCTGCCACTTGTTTTCCTCCTATTAATTAAGAACATAAAAAAAGTGCCTACTCCACCCCTTGAAAAAGGAGTAGATTGAGCACTTTGACTGCTTTTTCTACAAAATTCTGGTGTTAGATTAGCATAGATCTTTCAACAATTCAAGTTTTCTTACCAAAATACCTGCTTTTTCAAATTTTGTTTAAGAACTTCTATAACTAAAAAAGATCACAAAAAAGTGCGGAGCAGGTCAACTGCTCCGCACTATTCATTTTAAACAGAATTAGAAATATTTTTTCGCTGGTTCAACAACCAAATAACGATAAGGATCTTCACCTTCAGAATGAGTTTTGATGTATTCATCTTTACTCAAAGCAGAATGAATCATTTTTCGTTCAAAGGCAGGCATTGGTTCTAAAAATACCGGACGACCTGTTTCCTTAACTTTTTCCGCCGTTCGTTGCGCTAAACGCGTTAGAACCTCTTCACGTTTTTGTCGATAATTTCCAACATTTACTACTACTGATAATTTTTCTTTTGCAACGCGATGTAAGAAGACTTGAGCTAAATACTGCAAAGCATTCAATATCTTACCATGTTTACCAATCAGCATCCCCTGCTTGCTAGTTTCTAGATTCATGACAATCAAACCACTTGCTTCATGCTGAATCTTAACCAAAGCAGGCACACCCATATCATTCGTAATATTCGTTAAGTAAAGCGCCAATTCTTTGACGGCCTCATCTTCATTTAATTCAACTAATTGACTAGGTGTGTCTGTTGTTTCAATTGGCTTCGATACTTCTTCTTCAAGCTTCTCCTCGACAAACTGTTCTTTTATTGGTTCTTCAGCCGCTTCGGAAGTAACGATATTTTTTTCAACAATAATTGGTTCAATCGAGACACGAGCATCTTTTTTTCCCATTCCTAGAAACCCTTTTTTCGCATCTGATAAAATTTCGATATCGACCGCTTCTTTCTTTAACCCTAAAGCGTGCAATCCCTTTGAAATTGCTTCGTCGATCGATGGTCCTTCATAAACAGGCATTTTCTAAACCTCCTTATTTATAGTTGATGGATAGTCTTATTTTTTCCGTTTTTTCTTCGGATGCTTGGCTTTTTGAAGCGCACGTTCTCTTTCACGAATTTGACGAGCTGCTTCTTCTCTTTCACGACGAATCTTGAAAGGATTATTAATTAGTAACGTTTGAACTACTTGGAAAGCATTCGAAATTACCCAGTACAATGACAAACCACTTGCCAAATTTAATGCCATAACAAAGATCATCACTGGCATCGCAAAATTCATGATTTTCAATGAAGCATTAGATTCAAGCTGACTCATGCTAGATAGATAACTACTTGCAAAAGTAAAGACTGCTGCAAGGATAGGTAAAATAAAGTATGGGTCGGATTGACTCAAGTTCAACCATAGAAAATGACCAGACCGCAGTTCAGGAATTCGTAAAATTGCTTGGTACAAAGCCATCATTACGGGCATTTGTACTAACAACGGTAAACAGCCTGCGTAAGGGCTCACATTATTTTCTGCATAGAGCTTTTTTGTTTCCTCTTGCAATTTCTGTTGTGTCTCTTGATCACGTGTACTGTATTTTTGTTGGAGTGCTTTGATCTTAGGCTGTAACTCTTGTGTTTTACGCATACTCTTTGTTTGAAAATGCATAAGCGGCATTAAAATAATGCGAATGATGATTGTAAATAGAATAATCCCTATTCCGACATTACCAAAGGACAAACCTTTAATCGCTTGGCCGAAATAATAAACGACATAACGATCCCACACGCCGCTACTGCTTGCACTGACTTCACCAGTTCCACAGGCGGATAACAAGAAGACGAGACTCAGCAATCCTGTCATTAATAGTATTTTTTTATAGTTCTTCACTTACATCTGTTTCCTTCCTAACTTAATATTTTTGCTAATTTTAAGACATGTATAAGATTCGAACGCATTTCATCATGAGGCAGATCTTTCGTGGCTGGGCGAGCGATCACGATAAAGTCTATAGGTGGTAAGTCGGTTTTCAATTCCTGCAAAACTGCTCGAATTTGTCGTTTTACTTGATTTCGTGCTACAGCATTCCCAACTTTTTTACCGACTGACAAACCTACTCGAAAATGTTTTTGACCAGAAGGTTCTAGACGGTAAACTACGAATTTTCGATTCGCAAAAGAAGCACCTTCTTCAAACACTTTTTGAAATTCTCGTTCTTTTTTGACCCGATATTTTTTCTGCATCTAGTTTCCTTCGTTTCTTTTAAATCTATACCTGACAATAATACCATACTTCAAATTAAGGAATCATCCTTATTTATCAGAAAAATTCCTTAAGAATCACATTTTGGATACAAAAAAAACCACTGACCGGCAGTGGCTTAAGCAGCAAGTACTTTTCTTCCTTTACGACGACGGCTTGCTAATACGCGACGGCCGTTTTTAGTGCTCATGCGTTTACGGAATCCATGAACTTTTTGACGTTTACGTTTATTGGGTTGATAAGTTCTTTTCATTAAAATACACCTCCATAGCTAACTTTACATAGACATACCCGAATATTATAACGACTCATTCCCTACTTTGTCAATCATGAAATGAAAACAGCGAGTGAAATTCGCTAAAATTTTATGTTTCATCTTGTATTTTTTTATCAGATCAAAAAATCAGCTCTTTATTTTTCGCAAAAACGCTGTTCATTTGAAGATTCTTTTATTACCAAAAAGAAAAATTTTTCCACAAAATCTGGGGATAAACTCTAACTAATTGTGTAAAACTTTTTTCCACAAAAAAACTTGCATAGAATTTTCAAATGCTTTTTCCACTCTTTTTTATCTTTTTGATAACTTGTCCACAAGGTGGATAAATTGTGTGAATAAGTTCCTATATTCTTTTTCTATCAAGCTCTTCTTTTTTTCGGTTTTGTGCATTTTCCAGTGGAAAAAGTGATTTGTACACATTTTTCCTAATAGTTGTGGATATGTTTTTGCATAGACGTGGATAGTTTTTTTGTATTTTTATACATTATGTGGAAAAAGAGAAATTTCTTTCTATTTTGTTCCTGGTTGTGGAAAACTTTTAAAAAAAATGATAAAGTATGTCTATCTGAATTTATTAATAGGAGGCGACTTATTTGACCTCATTGGACAATTTCTGGCAGGAATTGAAGGACAGTTATAAAAATGACCTCAATCCTGCCAGTTATGATGCATGGGTAGGTACAGCTAAACCCTTATCATTAGCTCATAATCAATTGACGATCGAAGTTACGAGCGACTTACATAAGCGCTATTGGGAAAAACATCTAGCTGCAAAAATCGTCGAAATCGGCTTTAAAGTGACCGGGGACGAGATTATGCCATTATTTGTTACACCGGATGAAGCTCCGCCCGTTAGCATTGTGGAAAAAGAAGAACCACCAAAAATGGAAACAACAAAACGAGCAATGCTCAATCCCAAATATACATTTGATACCTTTGTAATCGGAAAAGGCAACCAAATGGCTCATGCAGCAGCATTAGTGGTTGCTGAAGAACCAGGATCAATCTATAATCCGCTTTTCTTTTATGGAGGAGTGGGGTTAGGTAAAACCCACTTGATGCATGCTATTGGACATCAAATGCTTGCAATAAATCCGCAAGCAAAAGTCAAATATGTTTCTAGTGAGACATTCGCAAATGACTTTATCAATTCAATTAAGAATAAAACCTCGGAGGAATTTCGACAGGAATACCGAAAAGTGGATTTATTATTAGTAGATGATATTCAATTTTTTGCTGACAAAGAGGCGACTCAAGAAGAGTTTTTCCATACTTTTGAGAATTTATATAATGATAATAAGCAAATCGTTCTAACTAGTGATCGTCTACCAAATGAAATACCTAAGTTACAAGAACGATTAGTTTCTCGCTTTGCTTGGGGCTTATCAGTAGATATCACACCACCAGATCTAGAAACGCGTACAGCAATTTTAAGAAAAAAAGCGCAGGCAGAAAATCTTGAAATCCCAGATGATACTTTAAGTTATATTGCTGGGCAAATTGATTCTAATATCCGTGAACTAGAAGGAGCTCTGGTTCGAGTACAGGCTTTCGCTACGATGAATAGCGCTGATATCACGACTAGTATCGCGGCAGACGCTCTAAAAAGTTTGAAAGGAACCAGCAATTCACAACTTTCCATCAGTAAAATTCAAGATGAAGTCGCTAAGTTCTATCATATCCAATTAAAAGATTTAAAAGGAAAGAAACGTGTCAAAACAATTGTTGTTCCGCGACAAATCGCTATGTATTTAGCTCGAGAAATGACTGAAAGTTCCTTACCAAAAATTGGCGCTGAATTTGGTGGAAAGGATCATACAACAGTCATTCACGCACACGAAAAAATCAGTCAATTAATGAAAAGCGATAGCAACATTCAACAAGAAATCGCAGAAATCAAAAATCTGCTGTTAGGCTAGTTTGTGGAAAACAAGACAAAGTACATCTTATTTGTCCACAGCTTATCCACAAGTGTAAAACTTATTATTTCAAGCTTTGACTCACTTTTTCCACATCATTAACAGGCCCTACTACTTTTATTACTTAAATTATTAAATAAATAAAAAAAGCTTACAGCTGAAAAACTTAAGGGCTGATCTAATTGATTGAGAGTAGCTGATTCATTTTTTTAGTAACACCAATTAAAATAAAAAAGGAGTTCCATTATGAAATTTACGATTAATCGTGCACGCTTTATTCAAGAATTACAAACGGTTCAAAGAGCAATCTCTACTAAAACAACGATTCCGATCTTAACAGGAGTAAAAATTGAATTAAATAATGAAGGACTGAATTTAACAGGTAGTAATGCCGATATTTCAATTGAAACTTTTTTAGCCGCTGATGATGAGAAAGCGGAATTACAAATTGCTGAAATAGGTACAATTGTTTTACAGGCTCGTTTTTTCAGTGAAATTATTCGCCGTTTGCCAGAAGCAACTTTTACTTTGGAAGTCCAAGAAAACCATCAAGTGTTAATTACATCTGGAGCAGCTCACTTTACGGTTAATGGATTAGATGCAGATAATTATCCACATCTGCCAGTTGTTGAAGAACAAAATCAGTTGAAATTACCTGTCCACATGTTGACAAAATTAATTGGTGAAACGGTTTTTTCTGTTTCACAACATGAAAGTCGTCCGATTTTGACAGGGGTTCACTTCACGATGTCTAATGGCCAATTATTAGCAGTTGCTACAGACTCTCATCGTTTGAGTCAACGGATCGTACCTGTAGAAAACGCGAATACTGATTTTGATATCGTTATTCCAGGTAAAAGCTTAGTTGAACTTTCTCGTTCATTATCTGATGAAGAAGCTGAAGTAGAAATTAGTATCATGGAAAATCAAGTTTTATTTAAAACGCCAACGATGTATTTCTACTCTCGTTTACTAGAAGGAAACTATCCTGATACTAATCGTTTAATTCCAACTAGTTTCAATACGGAGATTACCTTCTCCGTACCAACGTTCTTAGCAGCAATCGAACGAGCTTCGTTACTGTCTCATGAAGGCCGTAATAATATTGTTCGTTTAGCAATTGCCGATAATTCAGTTATTCTTTATGGAAATTCACCGGAAATCGGTAAAGTAGAGGAAGAATTGGTTTATGAAAAAGTTAGCGGAGACCCGCTAGAAATTTCCTTTAACCCTGATTACATGAAGGATGCTTTACGAGCTTTTGGTGATATGAGTATCAAGATCCAATTTATTTCGGCAATTCGTCCATTTACTTTGGAACCGAGTGAAGGAGATGTCTCCTTTATTCAATTAATTACACCAGTACGAACAAATTAGAAAATTTAGCGAGTTTCACAAGTTTTTAGAAAAATATGAAAATATTTTGCAAAAGATGCAATTTCAGTAAAAGGTCTTAAAATCGATTTTAAGACCTTTTACTTTTTTTTGAGTGAATTAATTAAAACAGCTTAGAACTTCTTAAAACGAAAAATACAACGAGTTAATTTGTTTTATCGATTAAAAAGGGGTATAATGAAGAGGTGTTTCTAGCATGAAAATGAGGGATGAATGTGAAACAAAAAATTTTTTTAGAAACAGAGTTCATGACGCTTGGCCAGTTATTGAAAGAGATCAATTTAATCTCTAGTGGTGGACAAGCCAAGTGGTTTCTTGCAGAAGAAACAGTATTTGTAGATGGCGAGTTGGAAAACCGCCGCGGCCGAAAGCTCTATCCGGGAATGATGATTGAGATTCCTGAGGTAGGAACTTTTTTTATGGTCAAAAATAAGGAAGAGCAAGATGCAGCTGAATAAGCTTGAGTTGAGAAATTATCGTAATTACCAAGAACTTGTTTTGGAATTTCCTAATCGGCTGAATATATTTTTAGGAGAGAATGCCCAAGGGAAAACAAATCTCTTAGAAAGCATCTATGTGTTGGCTTTGACTCGCAGTCATCGAACTAGTAGCGAACAAGAGTTGATCGGCTGGGAAGATGATTTTTCCCAGATAAAAGGTCGGATACAACGCGGAACGAGTGAACTAGAATTAGAATTATTGCTGACGAAAAAAGGCCGAAAATCTAAAGTCAATCATATCGAACAAAAGAAATTGAGTAGTTATATCGGTCAGTTGAATGTCATCTTGTTTGCACCAGAGGATCTTTCTTTAGTAAAAGGCAGTCCGCAAATGAGACGTCGTTTTATTGATATGGAATTAGGACAGATCAATCCGGTTTATCTTTATGATTTGGCCCAATATCAGAAGACTTTGAAACAGCGCAATCTTTATCTAAAGCAATTATCTGAGAAGAAGCAGACAGATGAGATATATCTCGATATTTTAACGGAACAGCTAGTAGATTTTGGTAGTAAAGTTTTAGCAAATCGACTGCGTTTTGTTAAAAAACTGGAGTATTGGTCCAATGATCTTCACGGTAAGATTACCAATCAAAAAGAAACTCTAGCAATTGAATATGACGCTAGCCTCCCGCTAGAGAGTGAAGATGTTGAAAAAATTCGTTATGTTTTTCTAAATGAACTACAGAAAAATCGCAAGCGGGAAATATTCAAAGGAAATACTTTTTTAGGTCCCCATCGAGATGACTTGATCTTTAAGGTTAATCAGCAAAATGTTCAGACCTATGGGTCACAAGGACAACAACGAACAACTGCATTAAGCGTCAAACTGGCAGAAATTGATTTGATGAAAGAAGAAACAGGCGAATATCCGATTTTACTTTTAGATGACGTTATGAGTGAACTTGATGACAATCGTCAGATCCATTTATTAGAGACGATCGAAAATAAGGTTCAAACGTTTTTAACAACAACAACGTTGAATCATGTTAAGGGCAAAATGACGGTCCATCCGGATATTTTTTATGTCCATCAAGGGCAGATAGAAAGGAAAGAAATGTAGATGACAGAAGAGGAAAAGAGTTTACTAGAGCGCGCTCAAGAGTATGACGCCAGTCAGATCCAGGTTTTAGAAGGATTAGAAGCTGTTCGAAAACGTCCAGGGATGTATATTGGCTCCACTAGCACAGAAGGCTTGCACCACCTTGTTTGGGAAATCGTAGATAATTCCATTGATGAGGCTTTGGCCGGATTTGCAACACACATTCATGTAGTAGTTGAAGAGGATAACAGTATTACTGTTAGTGACGATGGGCGTGGTATTCCTGTTGGGATTCAAGCCAAAACAGGTCGTCCAGCTGTTGAAACAGTCTTTACGATCTTACATGCCGGCGGTAAATTCGGCGGCGGCGGATACAAAGTATCTGGTGGTCTTCATGGTGTAGGAGCTTCTGTTGTTAACGCTTTGTCTACAAGTTTAGACGTTCGTGTTTTCAAAGAAGGTAAAATTTATTTCCAAGATTATCGTCGCGGTGCTGTTGTAGATGATCTAAAAGTAATTGGCGAGACTGAAAAGCACGGGACAACGGTTCATTTTATACCAGATCCTGAAATATTTACTGAATCAACAGTTTTCAACTTCGAAAAATTAGCAACACGGGTGCGAGAATTAGCTTTCTTGAATCGTGGTTTGAAGCTATCGATTGAAGATAAACGGGAAGAAAAACCAGTCTTGCGGGAGTACCATTACGAAGGCGGAATTAAAAGCTATGTAGAGCATTTAAATCACAATAAAGCAGTTATTTTTGATGAGCCTGTCTTTGTAGAAGGTGAGCAACAGGATATTACTGTTGAAGTCGCAATGCAATATACCGATGGATATCATACAAATATTTTGAGTTTTGCCAATAATATCCATACTTACGAAGGCGGAACACATGAGTTTGGTTTCAAAACGGCCTTGACTCGGGTGATTAATGACTACGCACGCAAACAAAAAATCATGAAAGACAACGATGAGAATCTTTCTGGCGAAGATGTCCGTGAGGGTTTAACAGCTGTTATCTCGATCAAACATCCAGAACCGCAGTTTGAAGGGCAAACCAAAACAAAACTAGGAAATTCTGAAGTTCGTACGGTGACAGATCGTTTATTCTCAGAGAATTTCATGAAATTCTTGATGGAAAATCCTTCTGTTGGTCGTCGAATTGTTGAAAAGGGAATATTGGCGGCTAAAGCACGTTTAGCAGCCAAGCGGGCTCGTGAAGTCACTCGTCGTAAAGGTGCATTAGAAATCAGCAATTTACCTGGTAAATTGGCCGATTGTTCAAGTAACGATCCAGAAAAATGTGAATTGTTTATTGTCGAAGGAGACTCTGCCGGCGGTTCAGCGAAACAAGGACGTAGTCGTGAGTTCCAAGCAATTTTACCGATCCGCGGAAAAATTTTGAATGTGGAAAAAGCTTCGATGGATAAAATTTTAGCCAACGAAGAAATTAGATCCTTGTTTACTGCAATGGGAACTGGATTTGGTGCCGATTTTGACGTATCAAAGGCACGTTATCATAAATTGGTCATCATGACCGATGCCGATGTCGATGGAGCACATATTCGGACGCTGCTGCTGACGCTTTTCTATCGCTATATGCGCCCAATCGTAGAAGCAGGCTATGTTTATATAGCTCAACCTCCTTTATACGGTATCAAACAAGGGAAAAATATTACTTATATTCAACCAGGTAAAAATGCGGAAGAAGAATTAGCCCAGAAAATATCTGAATTACCTGCGTCACCAAAACCGAATGTCCAACGATATAAAGGTTTAGGGGAAATGGATGACCATCAATTATGGGAAACAACGATGGATCCAGAAAATCGTTTGATGTTGCGTGTCAGTGTCGATGACGCAATCGAAGCTGACCAAGTCTTTGAAATGCTGATGGGAGATCGAGTAGAACCACGCCGCGCCTTCATTGAAGAAAATGCACATTATGTTAAAAACTTGGATATTTAGAGAAACGATAGATGTGATGAATATCAGATTTATTTTTAAGAAAAATAAATTTAGCAACACGAACTAGGAGGATCATTTTGGAAGATCGTAGAGAGAATATACATGACGTCAATCTAACCAGTGAAATGCGAGAATCCTTCATTGATTATGCAATGAGCGTTATTGTGGCACGTGCTTTACCAGATGTACGGGATGGTTTAAAACCCGTTCATCGTCGGATTTTATATGGAATGAATGAATTAGGAGTCACTCCCGATAAGCCGCATAAAAAGTCGGCACGTATCGTTGGGGATGTAATGGGTAAGTATCATCCTCACGGTGACAGTGCGATTTACGAATCAATGGTACGGATGGCTCAATCATTCAGTTACCGCAATATGTTAGTAGATGGACACGGAAACTTTGGTTCTGTCGATGGAGATGGCGCTGCAGCGATGCGTTATACCGAAGCTCGTCTAAGTAAAATCGCGATGGAAATGCTGCGGGATATCAATAAAGATACCGTTGATTTTCAAGGAAACTATGATGACAGTGAACAAGAGCCTGTGGTATTACCAGCACGTTTTCCGAATTTATTAGTGAACGGAGCAACAGGGATTGCAGTTGGTATGGCGACAAATATCCCACCTCATAATTTAAGAGAAGTGACAGCCGGAATTGAACTATTGATGGAAAATCCTGAGGCAACGACACAAGAGTTAATGGAGTGCATTCCAGGACCAGATTTTCCAACTGGCGGTTTAGTTATGGGGAAATCAGGGATTCGTCGAGCATATGAAACAGGTAAAGGTTCAATTACAGTTCGTGCGAAGATCGAGATTGAAGAACAAAAGAACGGCAAGGAACGAATTATCGTTACCGAATTGCCGTATATGGTTAATAAAGCTAAACTGATCGAACGAATTTCTGAATTGCATCGAGATAAACGAGTAGAAGGCATTACTGATTTACGTGATGAGTCTTCTCGCGAAGGAATGCGGGTTGTCATCGAAGTTCGTCGTGATGTTAGTGCTTCTGTTATTTTGAACAATTTATACAAGATGACATCACTGCAAACATCCTTTAGTTTCAATATGTTAGCAATTGAAAAAGGTGTACCAAGAATCTTGAACTTGAAGCAAATTTTGGAGAATTATATTGAGCATCAAAAAATTGTTATTACTCGTCGAACAATCTTTGATAAGAAAAAAGCCGAAGCACGTGCTCATATCTTAGAAGGTTTACGTATCGCGTTAGATCATATAGATGAGATTATTGCAACGATTCGTAATTCGGCTTCAGATGATGTCGCTAAAACGACATTAATGGAACGGTTTGAATTATCTGATCGTCAAGCACAAGCAATCTTAGATATGCGTTTACGCCGTTTAACGGGCTTAGAGCGCGAGAAAATTGAAAATGAATACCAAGAGCTGTTAAAAACAATTAGCGACTTAGAAGACATTTTAGCGCGTCCTGAACGTGTGGAAGAAATCATTCGTACGGAATTAGCAGAAATTGCTGCTAAATTTGGTGATGAACGTCGTACAGAATTATTAGTCGGTGAAGTATTGAGTCTTGAAGATGAAGATTTGATCGAAGAAGAAGATGTTGTCATTACACTCACAAATAATGGTTACATCAAACGTGTAGCATCAACTGAGTTTCGATCACAACGTCGTGGTGGACGTGGAGTTCAAGGGATGGGGATTCACGATGATGATTTCGTGAAAACATTGATCTCATGTTCGACTCACGATACATTGCTATTCTTTACCAATAGCGGACGCGTATATCGGGCGAAAGGGTATGAAGTGCCTGAGTATGGACGGACAGCTAAAGGGATACCAATTATCAACCTACTGGGAATTGATTCGAATGAAACGATTCAAGCCGTAATTTCGGTGAATGGACAAGCAGAAGATGGTCATTTCTTATTCTTTGTTACAAAGAAAGGAACGGTCAAACGTACAACTGTTACGGCCTTCTCAAATATTCGTGCTAATGGACTGATTGCGATTGGATTGCGTGAAGGTGATGAATTAGTAAATGTAATGTCCACTGAAGGTGACGAAACGATCATTATTGGTACCCATGATGGCTATTCTGTAACATTCAAAGAAGCAGTTGTTCGTGATATGGGACGGACAGCCAGCGGAGTTCGCGGGATTCGTTTACGAGACGAGGATTATGTAATCGGCTCAGCTGTACTGAAAGAAAATCAAGAAGTTCTAGTTATTACCGAAAAAGGTTATGGTAAGCGGACGAAAGCTTCTGAATATCCTGTCAAAGGTCGTGGGGGTAAAGGAATCAAGACCGCTAACGTCAAAGAAAAAAATGGTCCACTGGCAGGACTAACGACAGTCACTGGTGATGAAGACATTTTATTGATTACAGATAAGGGTGTAATCATTCGTTTCAACGCTGGCAGTGTTTCACAAACAGGTCGTGCAACTTTAGGAGTACGATTAATGAAGATGGAAGGAAACACGAAAGTTGTGACGATGGCTATCGTTGATAAAGAAGACGAAGAAGTCGAAGAGACTGAGACAGTTGAGGCTGCAGAAACAACAGAAATTACTGAAGAAGCACAAAATGATACAGAAGAGTAAAAAAAGTTTGAAGACTGGGAGCAATTCCAGTCTTTTTTCGTACCTTAAAGTAAAGAAACATTTGATTTTTGCAGGATGATTATGTATAATGAATATTTGTGAGTAGTCTAGATAAAATTTAGATCGCTCTCCTTGCTCTTAATAGAATTAAGAGCCTTATAGTCCATAGGGAGGTGAAAATCAATGAGTCAAAACACGAAGTATGAAATCACATACATCATTCGTCCGAACATTGATGAAGAAGCAAAAACTGCTTTAGTAGAACGTTTCGATACAATCTTGAAAGATAATGGAGCTGAAATTATCGATTCAAAAGATTGGGAAAAACGCCGTTTCGCTTACGAAATGAACGGATTCCGTGAAGGCATCTACCATATCGTCAATGCAACTGCGCCAACAACAGCTAGTGCAGTTAACGAATTCGATCGTCTTGCAAAAATCAATGACGATATTATTCGTCACATGATCGTTAAGATTGAAGAATAATTGTTTCACGTGAAACAATTGACGAGAAGGGAGCTGGCTTTACTTTGATTAATAATGTTGTACTAGTTGGTCGTTTAACAAAGGATCCTGATTTACGCTACACCGCAAATGGTACAGGTGTTGCCACGTTTACTTTAGCTGTGAATCGTAATTTTACGAATCAAAGCGGGAATCGCGAGGCGGATTTTATCAATTGTGTAATTTGGCGGAAATCAGCAGAAACTTTAGCTAATTATGCGCGCAAAGGAACTCTTTTAGGTGTGACTGGCCGTATCCAAACAAGAAATTATGAAAATCAGCAAGGGCAACGTGTCTATGTGACAGAAGTTGTTGCTGAGAATTTCCAATTATTGGAATCTCGTACTGCAAGTGAACAACGTCAACAGAACCCAAGTTCCGGTGATAGCTTCCAAGGTGGGGGAAATAATTTTAACAACAATTATAATCAATCCTCTCAGTCAGCTAAGAACACTATGCCTGACTTCGATCGAGATTCAGATCCATTTAGTGGATCCTCTATCGACATTTCAGATGATGATTTACCATTCTAACAATTGAATAGGAGGGAAACGGAATGGCACAACAAAGAAGAGGTCGCAAACGTCGTAAAGTAGACTATATTGCTGCTAATCATATCGAATATATCGATTATAAAGATATTGAATTACTAAAACGTTTCATCAGCGAACGTGGTAAAATTTTGCCTCGTCGTGTAACTGGAACAAGCGCTAAAAACCAACGTAAATTAACGATCGCTATTAAACGCGCACGTATTATGGGCTTATTAGCATTCGTTTCTGAAGACTAAACTGTCATTTTAAAGAGACTTCGAACGCGAAGTCTCTTTTTTGTGTTTCACGTGAAACATTCAGGAAAGTCGCCTGCTGAGGCAGATTGTGATAAAATTACACTGTTAGTCTAATCATTTTGCTTGTTAGGGTTTTAGCATAGAAAAGCAGGATGAATAGGTAAAATGAATTAGGAGGTTCTAAATGAAAAGGAATCCTAGAATGAAATGGTCCTTTTTCTTGTTCTGCATACTACTGATTCAATTAGCCGCAATTTTCGTATTGCCGTTCAGTATTTTATCAGCGGCAATCGTTATATTAATCGATCTTTTACTATGGTTTTATATGATTGTTTTACGTAAACAAACTGAGATTACCAATCAACAGAAAATTCGAGATGCTTCTCGATATGCTGAAGAGGCATTAGAATATGTATCTGATGACATGCCTGTAGGGATTATTACTTGGGATGATGACAATACTTTCATTTGGTCGAATCCGGCAATTACAGAAAAAGTTCAGCATTTAACGAAAGAAGACCAGCAAGATATGGTCAATGAATTGCTGCAGCGGGCTGAAAAAGGGAAGAGTATTTATAAAATAGATAATATTCTTTATCATTTTGATTTAAACAAAGAGAGACGCGTTGTTTACCTAATTGATATCACGAAGGAATATGCGTTAGAAAATAAGGAAAAGCAACAACAAGCTGTGGTTGGAATTCTTTCAGTAGATAATTATGATGATGTAATTGATCGTCGAGACGATAAGGAAGTATCAAACTTAAATTCCTTCATTACAACGATTATTTCTGATTGGATGGATTCTTATCGGATTTTCTATAAACGAGTCAATGAAGAGCGCTTTTTTCTATTTGCTCGCTATGATGATTTAGAAAAAATGATCGAGAATAATTTTGATTTGCTAGAACATATTCGTGTTTCGGCTGAAAAGCAAGACATGCTGATTACTGTCAGTATGGGTATCAGCTATGGAACAGAATCATTAGAAGTGATTGGTGACGAAGCCCAAAATAATTTAGATATTGCATTGGTTCGTGGCGGCGATCAAGTGGTGGTTAAAAATGCTGGAGAAGGCCAAAAGCCGGTTTTCTATGGCGGTAACTCTGCAAGTGCTGCGAAGCGGACACGCGTGCGTTCACGAGCAATGTCAACAGCCTTGAAGAATGTTTTTAATCAAACAGGCAATGTATTTGTGATGGGACATCGTTTTCCAGATATGGATGCGATCGGTTCTGCGTTTGGCGTTGCTTGTTTAGCTCGCTATCATGATAAAAAAGTTCGAATCGTCATTAATGAGGATGAAACAATTCCAGATGTCGAACGCTGTTTGACAGAAATTCATAAAAACGGGGAGTTGGAAGATTTACTGATTTCTCCGGATGCCGCCAAAAGACAGCGCAAAGCCGGTGATTTATTAGTTATGGTAGATTATCATCGTCCATCGTTATCAATTGATCAGGATCTGTATGAACAATTTGAAAATATCGTTATTATCGATCATCATCGACGAGGAGAAGAATTCCCGGAAAAATCATTACTCACATACATTGAGTCTTCGGCATCTTCGGCGTCAGAGTTAGTTACAGAGCTGATCCAATTTGAGAGTAATGAACGGCAAAGAATGAGTAAGATGGCTGCGACACTGTTATTAGCTGGTATTACGGTTGATACTAAGAATTTTGCTGTTCGAACAACAGCCCGAACGTTTGATGTCGCTAGTTATTTAAAGACTTGTGGAGCGGATGCTTCTTTAGTACAATATCTATTGAGTACCGATATCCAATCCTATTTGGAAATTAGTAAGCTAGTGGGTGAGAGCGATTATGTCAGAGAAGATATCGTTGTCGCTACTGGGACGGATGATCATGAGTATGATAGTGTAACGGCAGCCAAAACCGCGGATACTTTGTTATCAATGGTGGATATTAATGCGGCTTTCGTGATCATCAAAAGAACTGATGGCGTGATTGCTATCAGTGCTAGAAGTTCTGGGACGATTAATGTCCAAACGGTGATGGAAGCTTTAGGTGGCGGCGGGCATTTTACAAATGCAGCTACTCAATTATCGAATAGTACGATCGCTGAAGCGAAAGAACAATTATTGGATGCCATTAATAAACAGTTAACGGAGGGGACAGAAGAATGAAAGTAATTTTTTTACAAGATGTTAAAGGCAAGGGGAAAAAAGGCGATATCAAGGAAGTCCCAACAGGTTACGCGCAAAATTATCTGCTAAAGAATAAACTAGCAAAGGAAGCGACGAAAAGCAGTATCTCTGAATTGAGCGGACAAAAGAAAGCCCAGGATAAAAAGGCGGCCGAAGTATTGGCTGAAGCTAAAAAACTGGCGGACTTTTTAGCGAAAGAAGAGACTGTGGTAGAAATCAAAGCTAAGGGCGGCGAGGACGGACGCTTATTTGGCTCAATTCCTTCAAAACAAATCGCTGAAGGGTTGAAAAAACAATATGATTTGAAAATTGATAAACGCAAGATCGAATTGGAGAATCCGATTCGGACTTTGGGCTATACGAAAGTTCCGGTAAAACTTCATACAGAGGTTGAGGGAATCATTAAAGTCCATGTAGTGGAAGAATAATTTATTTAAACGGAATAATTACAAGAGAGTATGAGAGTTCTTGAAATTACGAGAATCTCTTATACTCTTTATTGTATTTAGTGAGCAGATTTTGTAAAATAGATGGACGAAGAGGAGCGTAAACAAACATGAGCGAAATGTTACAAGATCGTGTTCCACCCCAAAGTATTGAAGCCGAACAAGCGACCTTAGGCTCTATTTTTTTGGAGACCGATGCTTTAATCACGGCCATGGAGTACATAGTTCCAGAAGACTTTTATCGTCGCGGTCATCAACTGATTTTTCGAGCAATGATTCAACTAAACGATCGCAATGAAGCAATCGATGTAGTGACGGTCAAAGAATTACTAGAACAACAAAACCAGCTGGAAGATGCTGGCGGTTTAAGTTACTTATCTGAACTTGCTTTGAGCGTTCCGACAGCGGCTAACGTAGGCTATTACGCTAAAATCGTGGAAGAAAAGTCCTTATTGCGAAATCTGATCCAAACGGCTACCAATATCGTGACCGAGGGTTTTGAGCAAGGAGACGACGTACAAACGATTTTAGATGCTGCCGAGCGTAATATCATGGAAGTATCAGAACGACGCAATAAGAGCGGTTTTTTGACCATCAGTGAGGTCTTGAATACTGCGATTGAAAATATCGACCAGTTAGCTAGAAATGATGAAGAAATTACTGGTTTGCCAACTGGTTATGCAGCGTTAGATAAAATGACTGCGGGTCTGCAGGCAGAAGAGCTGATTATTTTAGCTGCTCGTCCAGCGGTAGGTAAAACAGCTTTTGCTTTGAATATTGCCCAAAATGTTGGAACCAAAACTGATAAATCAGTCGCTATTTTCAGTTTGGAAATGGGGGCAGAATCCTTAGTGAACCGGATGCTGTGTGCAGAAGGATCAATTGAAGCGAGTCACTTACGAACAGGGCAGCTGTCTGAAGAAGAATGGCAAAACCTGATCGTTGCAATGGGAAGCCTGTCTCGTGCGAATATCTTTATTGATGATACTCCCGGAATCAAAGTATCTGAGATTCGAGCAAAATGTCACAAATTAGCCAAGGAAAAAGGCAATCTTGGTTTGATCCTAATTGACTATCTGCAATTGATTGAAGGAACCGGACGAGAAAATCGCCAACAAGAGGTTTCTGAAATTTCACGACAATTGAAAAAGCTGGCAAAAGAGCTAAAAGTACCAATCATTGCTTTGTCACAGCTTTCTCGTGGGGTTGAACAACGGCAAGACAAGCGTCCGGTGTTGAGTGATATCCGTGAATCAGGATCAATCGAGCAAGATGCCGATATCGTTGCTTTCTTATATCGTGATGATTATTACGATCGTGAAGGTGAAGAGGAGGAAGAATCATTAGCTAACCGTAACGTAATCGAAGTAATCATTGAGAAAAACCGGAGCGGGGCACGAGGAACCGTAGAACTGCTCTTTATCAAGGAATACAATAAATTTTCTTCTTTATCACCGAGAGAAGATTTCTAGCGCAGGTCTTGAACTTGCGCTTTTTTTAGTATTCGAAATTTGTATTGATTTTCTGATTATTGAAAAATAATGTTCGTGATTTACCTTATTTTTATAATCTTTATATTTTAATATTCGAATTTTCATTGAAGTATAGCGCTATTCTTGTTACAATGGTTCAGGATTAAATAAAATAAAATGAGGTGTTCAGATGTCATCTGTAGTAGTTGTAGGGACGCAGTGGGGCGATGAAGGTAAAGGAAAGATCACGGATTTTTTAAGTGAGAATGCGGAAGTCATTGCTCGTTACCAAGGTGGAGATAATGCAGGTCATACAATCAAATTTGACAATGAAACATATAAATTACACTTGATTCCTTCTGGGATTTTCTACAAAGAAAAAATCAGTGTTATCGGAAACGGTGTGGTCGTCAATCCGAAGTCATTAGTTACGGAATTGGCTTATTTACATGAACGTGGGGTTATGACGGATAATTTGCGTATCTCAGATCGCGCCCATGTCATCTTGCCATACCATATCAAGTTGGATCAATTGCAGGAAGATGCAAAAGGTGATAATAAAATCGGTACGACCATCAAAGGGATTGGACCAGCCTACATGGATAAAGCGGCTCGTGTTGGTATTCGTGTGGCTGATTTATTAGATAAAGAAATTTTTGAAGAACGCTTGAAAATCAATTTGGAAGAAAAAAATCGTCAATTTGTTAAAATGTTTGATGATGAAGCAATGAGCTTTGATGATATTTTTGAAGAGTATTATGAATATGGTCAACAGATCAAGCAATACGTAACAGATACTTCAGTAATCTTAAATGATGCGTTGGATCAAGGAAAACGTGTTTTATTTGAAGGGGCACAAGGTGTAATGCTGGATATTGATCAAGGGACTTATCCATTTGTTACCTCTTCTAATCCGGTTGCCGGCGGTGTCACGATCGGTAGCGGTGTTGGACCATCGAAGATTGATAAAGTCGTAGGGGTATGTAAAGCTTATACATCACGCGTTGGTGATGGACCTTTTCCAACGGAATTATTTGACGAAGTTGGGGATCAAATTCGTGAAGTCGGTCGCGAATATGGAACAACAACTGGTCGTCCACGTCGAGTTGGCTGGTTTGACTCTGTGGTTATGCGGCACTCAAAACGTGTTTCAGGCATTACCAATCTATCTTTGAACTCAATCGATGTGTTGAGCGGCTTGGAAACAGTCAAGATTTGTACCGCTTATGAGCTAGATGGAGAATTAATCTATCATTATCCAGCAAGCTTAAAGGAATTGAATCGCTGCAAACCAGTTTATGAAGAGCTACCTGGCTGGAGTGAGGATATTACTGGCTGTCGTGATTTAGCAGACTTGCCTGAAAATGCTCGGAACTATGTTCGTCGTGTTTCAGAGCTTGTTGGCGTACGAATCTCTACTTTTTCTGTAGGACCAGATCGGACACAAACGAATATTATGGAAAGTGTTTGGGCGCAAATCTAACTTATTGTGAGACAAGCAACCAATTATCTAGTAAAATGGATTTACTATTAAGTGGGTGTTTGGAGGATTTTAAAATGTATCAGATTCTGACAGATTCATGTTGTGATTTGCCTTATGAAGTATTGGAAGAAAACAACGTTGATTTTATTTCGATGTATGTTTCAATAGATGGCACGGAATTCGCAGATGATTTGGGTCGTAATTTTAAGATTGATGATTTTTATCAACGAATTAAAGATGGAGCGATGCCAACGACGTCACAAGTTAATGTTGGTCGTTATGTAGAATTTTTCCGCGGCTATGCGGAGAAAAATATACCAGTTTTGTATATCTGCTTCACATCTGGAATGAGCGGTTCGTATCAAAGTGCGATGCAGGCAGTTGAGCTCTTAAAAGAAGATCTGCCAGATGCGGAAGTTTACGTAGTGGATTCTTTAGCTGCTAGTGGCGGTGAAGGCCTGATGGTTTATGAAGCGGCACTGAAACAACAAGCAGGAATGTCTTTAGCAGACCTGCATCACTGGTTGGAAGAAAATAAGCTGACCTATCATCATTGGGTGACTGTGGACGATTTAAATCACTTACAACGTGGCGGACGCATCTCAAAGACAAGTGCTGCGATCGGCGGACTGATGAATATCAAGCCAATCATTACAGTGGATGTTGAAGGCAAGCTGCAAAATGTTGAAAAAATTCGCGGACGTAAAAAAGCCTTACAGTTGGTTGCCGATAAAATTAGCGAAGTAACATCAGATCCAGCAAATCAAACGATCTTTATCACGACCAGCGCAGATCAAGAAGGCGCGGAAGAGGTGAAACGTCATCTAGAAGAAAGTATTCAGCCAAAAGAAGTTCGAATCTTTCCGCTAGGGACGACTATCGCCAGTCATACTGGCCTTGGCTGTATCGCGGTCTTCACTCGTGGTGAAAAACGAAAATAGAAATCATTCAAAGAAGAGGCTGTGGCAAAATCAATTGTCACAACCTCTTCTTTTTAGTGTTCTTTTTGTTGGCTGAAGTCGCGGATTAGTTCAATTAATTGTCCTCGAATCGTAGAATCTAAAATTTGTTCCCGTTGTACCAATGAAATCATGAAGGTTGGTTGAGGTTCATCAGTAATCGGGATCATCACCAAATGATCATCGGATGAAACTGCTAGTTCGGCTAAAAAACCGATACCAATCTGTTCACGAATCATCCCTTTTAAAATATTCAAATTGCTATTTTGATAGATAATATGTGGTTCGAAATGAGCTTGCTGAGCCATTTTTTTGAAGGCAGTCGGATGGACATAATGCTCATTCAATAGGACAAAGGGTTCATCCTTCAATTCAGAAAAAGACACTTCCTTGCGTTTAGCCAAAGGATGATTTGGGCTAACAACAATCATAAAACGCTTTTCAATCAGCAGTTCACTGGTCAGTTCATCATCACGAATCGGCTGTGTTGATCCTAACAAAGCAAGATCAATTTTTCCACGGCGCAAAAGTCCGTAGAGATCACGCGAGCCACCATCTACTAGATGGATGTGTCGCATCAAATTATTTTTGAAAAGATAGGAAGAAAGCTTTGGGAAATAAAAATTCCCGATGATCGGTGGCAACCCAAAATCTAAGGTCTCTTCCTTCAAGCGATCAATCTCTGTAACGGCGATGGTTACTTCTTTCAAGATATTTGAAATGTGTCGGGATAGGATTAAGCCAGCTTGGGTAATGATTAATTGTTTGTGAGATTGATCACGATAAACGAGCTGCGTTCCTAATTCATCTTCTAGACGTTTTACTGCATAGGTAATGGTTGGTTGACTGACGTGAAAGGCATTGGCAACCTTTGTAAAATTTTTCTCACGTACTAATCGTTGGAAATATTCTAGGTCTTTAAAGTTCATAATAATCTCCTCTTGTGAAATTAGATTATCATATAAATAAAATTTATCCTAAGCTTTTGTTTTGACTATAGTTTGTGGGGGCGTGTATCGTCCTAAATGTAAACAACGATAGAGGCAACTAAATTATATAAGTAAACCGGGGCATTAGTATTGCCATAAGTTTCAAAATTAATGAAATTTACTCAACTGTAAGGAAAGTATAAAATTTTCACATGAATAAATCGCTTTACAGCAGGGTATCCATGTCCGGTTTCACGAAGACTTTCTTAACCCCTTGATTTTGAATAAGAGAACGATGAAGATAATCGTTTGGTTAGCGAAAAAAATAGTTTAAAAGGAAGAAGGAAAAAAGATGATTTTCTTTCAATCAATTCAAAGTGTATTGAGTATCATTATTATGATTGCTTTAGGGTATCTATTAAAGCGTCAGGGCTGGTTTGATGAAAGTTTTGGAAAAAGTATTTCATCACTGATCACGCGAGTGGCACTGCCAGCATCTATTTTTGTATCCGTGTTAAAGAATTTAACCAAAGAAAGTTTATTTCAGTTATCGGGTAGCTTAATCTATCCAGTTGGAGCCGTCATTATCTCTTACTTCTTGGCCTATGGACTAGTTAAAATTTTAAAGATTCGCCCAGGACGCCGCGGAATATTTATGAATGCTGTGGTGAATGCTAATACGATCTTTATTGGGTTACCTTTGAATATTGCTCTATTTGGTGAAAAAGCGTTGCCCTATTTCTTGGTTTATTATGTAACCAACACAGTTTCAACTTGGGCATTTGGAGTCTTCTTGATCTCAAACGATGATCCAACTAAAGTCAAAGGTGAAACTAAAGCCAAATTGAACTGGAAGAAACTATTGCCGCCGCCATTACTAGGCTTTATCGCAGCTATCATCTTCTTGTTAATAGGAATTCCTGTGCCAAGCTTTATTAATGCAACGCTTGGTTATGTTGGCAGTATCGTTACTCCGCTATCACTTCTTTATATTGGGATCGTTTTGTACGATGCTGGTTTGAAGAGTATTCGCTTTGATCGTGATACAGTCGTGGCATTACTGGGACGCTTTGTTTTAGCTCCTGCTGTGTTGATCGGTTTGATCGCTCTCGGCTCAAATGCCTTTGGCGCCAATTTAGCACCATTGTTGAAGCAAACGCTGATTGTACAATCTGCCACTCCGATGTTGGCTGTTTTGCCAATCTTAGCAAATGAAGCACATGGTGATGTTAAATACGCGACGAACTTAGTAACGACAAGTACAATCTTGTTTGTAGTGGTCGTTCCAATTTTAATGCAGCTCGTTCAATTTATTTAATTTGCTTCCTCAATCAAAAAAGCATTCGCGAATTGCGAATGCTTCAGACTGTAGACAAAAGCTGTTCCAAACTCGTAACTCGAGCTTGGAACAGCTTTTTATCTACTTCGTTTCGAATTTTTGAACAAAAAAATAAAGGCTCCTTGCCTTTCCATAGCCAGGTGGCTAATTTCTTTAAATTCATTGCAGCAAACACTAGCATCGTATGCGTCGCGACTTTTTCCAAGCCTCGATACTTGGTCCAA
>SKDY01000308.1_pt1 | contig 42414 bp, 45 predicted proteins | sample 4826591 | NCBI WGS metagenome assembly SKDY01 (sample SAMN11008823, study PRJNA524170) | human gut metagenome | biome: Human fecal sample; material: Feces; isolation source: fecal sample from pouch patient p10, p22 | host: Homo sapiens | place: Israel: Tel-Aviv | collected 2016-06-15 | reverse complement strand
ACTTTTATGAATACTATTGTTGTGTTTATCTTTAAAACTTTTTTACAAAACATGTCTTTATTTCTCACGAGATACTCTTCTACCCATAATCTTGATAAGAGTCGGCAACTACATCCAATTCCTTCACAATGTCATTGAAACCAAAAGTTTCGGGAACGTCAATGATAAACCGGAACACTTCATGGTAGCAGATAAATAATAAAGCCCCACTCTTGTTTTCTTATAACAGGGAAATGAGTGGGACTTTAAGTCTTGTTTTATCGAATTCTGTCTGCATCCCTGACTAATTTTTCATCTGCAAGAATGGCATTACGCGCCATATGATGAAGGAAAAACGCAATAATGGGCAGACAAAAGGCAAAGCGAAGAGAGACGGATGCCGTTGATGTGAAATGGAAGAATGCAAAATAAGCATACCAAAGAACGATAAGAATCATATTAATCACACACAACTTTACCTGAAACAAACGCTGATGATACTTGAAAATAGCCCACAATGTGAGCGGACAAGTCAGCAACAACAGCACAAAAAGTGGACTTACGAAGAATGAAATCCCTGCGTTGCTGCGTATCCAAAGATTAGTGACAATGCTGTCCGGCTCCATACCGGAAGCCTTCAAAGAGGCTATCGGAAGGCATAGACAGACAATGGTCACAATCAGAGCTGCCAATAAATACAGAGTCTGCTTACGCTGTATCATCTTATTCCTCTACGTTAGTTTCTTTCGAAGGATCGCGCCAATAGACGTTCCCTTCAATGAATTCCTCTGTTGCAAGCAGTGTTGGTTTCGGCAGTTTCTCGTAATAACGCGAGATTTCTATCTGCTCGCGGTTCTCGAAAACCTCCTCAAGAGAATCATTATAAGAAGCAAATTCAGCAAGTTTCTTATTCAAATCCTGCTTGATTTCAACAGAGATTTGATTAGAACGCTTAGAAATGATTGCTACACTCTCATAGATGTTACCGGTTTCCTTGCAGAGCTCCATGATGTCACGAGTTACAGTATTAACCGGTGCTTTTGATTTCTTGTAATCCATTATTTATTTAATTGTTATTATTATTGGTCTGTGGAACTCTCTCCCGTATACTTCTTACAACGGGCAATAAACTTCTCGGCAATGCTCTTATCCTTGGAATCAGGGAACTGATTGATAAAGCCATAGCATTCGTCTTCAGCATCCTGATAGCGCTCCAAGCGTTTAGTTTCCACACTTTGCTCGGCAAGTTCAAACTTACTCTTCATCAACAACAGTGAAAATTCCTCACGCAAAGCAGTATAAGGATAATCTTTCAAGGCATTCTGGCAGGTGACGATACAAGCTTCATAGTTGTTACCGCCATCTGAACAGTTACCGAAATAAGGGCCAAGATTATAATAGAGTCGAGCTGAATAAAGCTCTTTCAAAACAAGCTTATCCTGCAATTCAAACAGATATTTCTGTGCCTCGGGCTTCAGTTTTGCATCGGGATAGAGATCAAGATAGGTCTGAAAAGCATTGATAGCAGATACTGTCATTGACTGATCAAGGCGCGGTTCCGGCGTACTTTTATAAAGACTCAACCCTTCATAATAATGAGCCATCTCCGCAAGATATCCTTTCGGATAAGACTGATAATAGCGTTTGAAAGCCTGGGCTGCCCCTTCATAGTCCATACTTCCATATTCGGCCATAGCCAACATATACAGACTTTCCTGTGCATTATCAGTTCCTTTCTGGATATTGATGAGGTCGGTCAGCAATGTAATAGCCTGCGTATATCTTCCTTTAGCATAGCACTCTTTAGCGAATTCATACTTGTACTGATAGTTGTCTGTCTTGTACACTTTATTGAATTCTTGGGCACAACTCGAGAAAAGTAACACCATGCATATAGGAAGTAAACCCTTTTTCTTCATATCAAACATTTTGAATTGCAAAGTTACGGACTTTTCTATGATTTGCAAAGTAAAAGATACACTTTTTCGTAAAATATTAATCTTTATAACGTATCAAGCAATATCATAACTCATTCCGACGAGTATTTTCTGATATTATAAGCCAAATAAAACTCAATCTGACACTGCTCTTTTGAGCTTGACAAAACAATACGACACCCGAAGCATGGCATTCTATAATGCTGTTTCCCATGATAAATTTAACAATAAGCATTTTATTCGGTCGCATAATTCCAAATAATAAAGTATAATTTATTTCTTTATAAATATCTTTACAAACTCTTTCATTTGCTCTGTATATTTGAAAAGCAAGTCTCCTTCATTCCAAATACGCCCTATTTTTTAGGGTTTTATAATCCTTTGACTGTCAGAAGATTATGGATTTCATTAGAAAATAAGATGCAAAATCATGCTGAAAAGCAGTGCAATCTGCATCAAAACACACTGTAATATGCCTCAGATTGGCACGCGTTTTGGCCCAAATAACGGTGTAATTCGCATCAAATTGCAACGCTTTATGAACGAAATCACCCATCAAATGCTTTGGAGAGATAAAATAAAGCCTGTTTTTCAGCTTTTTCATTTCTATTTGCTCATCTCCCAAAGTGTTAAAACAGAGCATTATTATTTACACAAAAAATAAATATTTCTGCCTTTAACTGTTGTTCAGAATATGACTATCAAAATACGTTGTCTTATACTGTCAGTCTGCTATTTCTGTTCTTCATCATAATATTTTCATGAAACTGAAGAAAGATTTTACTTCGCATAAGATTGCATAATCATTGGGGATTTCGTAAATTTGCAGTTGAAACAAAGGATAATAAAGAATACATGGATTTCAAACTTACTTCAAAATACAGTCCTACCGGTGACCAACCCGAAGCCATTGAGCAATTGACAGAAGGCATCAAAGAAGGTATCCCTGCACAGGTTTTGTTGGGTGTTACCGGCTCAGGAAAGACATTTACTGTGGCCAATGTCATTGCAAACGCCAACAAGCCAACCTTGATTTTAAGTCATAACAAGACACTTGCAGCCCAGCTCTATGAGGAAATGAAGGGCTTTTTCCCTGATAATGCCGTGGAATATTATGTTTCATACTACGACTATTACCAACCCGAAGCCTATCTTCCGACCTCAGACACCTATATAGAGAAAGACCTTGCTATCAATGACGAGATAGATAAACTGCGATTAGGTGCCGTTTCTGCCCTGCTTTCCGGCCGCAAAGACGTGATTGTAGTATCGTCGGTTTCATGTATTTATGGTATGGGAGGGCCTGTTGCCATGCAGGAAAGTATCATCAAAATCAAGCGTGGACAGACACTCGATCGCAATGAGTTTTTGCGCAAACTCGTTGATGCGCTCTACGTAAGAAACGATATTGATTTGCAAAGGGGAACCTTTCGGGTGAAAGGCGACACGGTAGATATCTCCATGGCTTATAGCGACAATATCCTCCGTGTGACGTGGTGGGACGATGAAATTGACTGTATTGAGGAAGTGGACAGCACGACTTTTCACAGTTTGGAGCGTTTTGAGACCTATGAAATCTATCCTGCAAATCTCTTCGTTACCTCCAAAGAACAGACCGAACAGGCTATCCGCATGATACAAGACGACTTGACAGAGCGCGTGGAATACTTTAACTCAATTGGTGATAACATTAAGGCTCAGCGAGTTAAGGAACGTGTAGAATATGACATGGAGATGATAAAAGAGTTAGGACATTGCAGTGGTATTGAGAACTACTCGCGTTATTTCGATGGCCGCCAGCCAGGAGAACGCCCCTATTGCCTGCTTGATTTCTTCCCAAAAGACTATCTGATGGTGATTGACGAAAGCCATGTGAGCGTGCCACAAATCAATGCAATGTACGGCGGAGACCGTGCCCGAAAGCAGAATCTCGTGGAATATGGTTTCCGATTGCCGGCAGCTTTCGACAACCGTCCATTGAGATTTGAGGAATTCCATTCACTGATTAACCAGATTATCTACGTCAGTGCAACACCGGCCAAATATGAAATAGAAGAGGCTGAGGGTGTTATTGTGGAACAGATTATCCGTCCTACCGGGCTGTTAGATCCCGAAATCGAGGTTCGCCCATCAGAAAATCAGATAGATGATCTCATGGATGAGATTCTAAGACGCATTCACCGACAGGAAAGAGTACTTGTAACAACGCTTACAAAGCGAATGGCAGAAGAACTAACAGAATATCTTTTGAACCATGAAATAAAGGCAAACTATATTCACAGTGACGTGGCAACACTCGACCGTGTGAAGATTATGAACAACCTGCGAGCCGGTGTTTTTGATGTCCTTGTTGGCGTAAATCTACTTCGCGAGGGTCTTGATTTGCCGGAAGTGTCGTTGGTTGCCATTCTCGACGCAGACAAAGAAGGTTTCTTGCGCAGTCATCGTAGCCTGACACAGACAGCAGGTCGCGCAGCAAGAAATGTCAATGGGAAGGTGATTATGTATGCCGATACTATCACGGAAAGCATGCAGAAAACAATAGACGAAACTGCACGTCGACGCAGTATACAGCTGAAATACAATGAAGATCACCATATCACACCTAAACAAATCAAGAAACAGATAGGCTCCTCATTAGCAAGTTTGTCTGTCGAAAGCAATGACAGAAAAGATGCTGTAACACAGAATGGTAAATATCCTGGCATTTATTTGGAGCCGGAGAGTGGTGCCTTTGCTGCTGATCCAATTGTCAAACGCATGTCAAAGGCAGAATTAGAGAAGAGCATTGCCAACACAACAGCTCTTATGAAGCAAGCAGCAAAAGACCTTGACTTTATTCAAGCCGCTCAATATCGCGATGAAATCATCCGCTTGCAGGAACAGTTGAAAGACAAAGTATAAAGCCCAGATGGGAGAACAGGATAAGAAAGCGATTTTTATTAATTATCGTTAAGTTTGAAAAATCAAGCGTAACGCCATCCGTTCTCTCGTCTTTTTTTAGTAATTTTGTCATATTATATTTGATTATCTTATGAAAAATCTATTCATTGCAATATGTTGTTTGGTGCCTGCTATAGGCATAGCGCAGACTGTTACGCCTGTCCCTGCGAACAAAGTTGAAATCTTAAAGGCCGAAGCTGCAAGGAAAGCAGCAGAAGCAAAAAAGGCAGCAGAGGAAGCAAAGCGTGCTGCTGAAGAAGCCTTGAAAGCAGCAGAAGAGGCAGAACAGGCCACACAAGCAACACAACAACAGAAAGACAGTTGGACGATACCCCAACAAACCAAGCAGCAATCTCAACCTGTTGTCTCCAAGACTACTAATCCTTACGAGGGTTATTTAGCTGGTGCTGTGCCTGAGCAAGATGGGAAAGTAACTTTTGAACTCAGGCAGACTGCCACCAACATGAACGCATCTGAAATTTACAAACGCGTTTACAATGTTCTCAACAACTTAGCTCATGATGAACATCAGGCCGGGAACAGTCGCATAGCGTTGGTTAACGAAGCTGAGCATATGATTGCAGCAAAATATGAAGAATGGTTGGTTTTCTCTCAAAATCTGCTTTCTTTAGACCGTACTAAATTCAACTACACGATTGTTGCCAAGTGTCAGAATGGGCAATTGGAACTGACTTTAAGTCGCATCAACTACAATTATGAAGAGGATAGGCCTTCAGGTTTCAAGGCCACAGCAGAAAATCTGATTGCTGACAGAGTAGCTCTTACCAAGAAAGGCACAAAGCTACAGCGCATGAATGCTAAGTTCAGAATGAAGACAGTAGACCGAGTGAATGAGATTTTCAACGAGATAAAACAAGCACTCAAATAAAAATATAATTCAATAAGATATGAATCAGGAAGAAAAAACAAATATAAATGAGACGCAGTATGCCGTCAGACCGCATCACAAACAGAAGCGGTTAATAGACAACAACGATGACATGCTTAAATATCGCAACATACTTAACATCATTTTCATGGTGCTTGCTATTGTCGGTGTCATAGTATATACACAGACAGACTATAAAATTACAGCTACGATTATACTCATTGTAGCAGTAGTATTGAAGTTTATTGAGGTTGCATTACGAATGTTCCGCAAATGAAAAAAACATTCTTTTTTTTCATCTTCCTTCTTTCTACAGCACATGGTTATGCCCAGTTTGATGATGGTTTCAACCAAATAGATACTGACGGGAATACTATCCAACGTAACAACAAGAGTAAAAAAGATTCATTAGGGAGCAACAAGGAAATCCCAGAGGGTATCAAAGTATGGACTGTGGACACACGTTTCGGAGACCGAAAGGCAGCGGTTCCCGATACGATTTCACACATGTTCATGAACTCAATCTTTACAACAGGTTTACGAGGTGACTATACTACGACGGGGAATTTAGGTGCTCCACGCATAAACCGTATTGTGACTGACCGACCTTTCGGGAGCCAGTTTATCTTCACACAGCCCTATGATTTCATCATTACCGCTATTGAACAGTTCCACTTCACGAATACTCTGTCGCCCTTTACCAATATCACTTATAACAATGCAGGCAACCGAACTAACGGCGAAGATCACCTTACAACGAAGTTTGGAGTAAATGCAGGAAAAAGGTTAGGTGTCGGCTTTAAATTCGATTATCTCTATGGAAGGGGGTATTATCAAGACCAGAGTACCGCACATTTCAACTATACCATGTATGGTTCTTACTTGGGAGACCATTATCAGGCTCACTTGTTAATGTCAACCAATCACCAAAAGGTTAGTGAGAATGGTGGTATCACTGATGACAACTATATCACGCATCCGGAAAGCTATAGTGACAAGTACTCTACGAATGAAATACCGACAGCTTTGTCGCAAAACTGGAACAGGAACGACAATCAACACATATTTCTAACGCATCGTTATAACCTCGGTTTCAGCAGGAAAGTGTCTATGACAGAAGAGGAAATCAAGGCAAAGAAGTTTGCCATGGCTTCGAAAAAAGAAAACGAAGCACAGAAACGAAAAGATAAGGCAACACAAGAGGGAAGACTGGATGACGACAAAACAGTTACCCTCCAGGGCCGTCCTGATGATGCAAAAATAATGGGGGCAGAGCCAATCTCACAGAAGAAAGATAATAATCGCGTAGCCTTGGACAAACAGGCTGCAGACAGTTTGCTTGCTGCAGAAAAGAAAACGCAGGTTGACACAGCATGGATGAAGAAAGAATTTGTCCCTGTCACAAGTTTTATCCATACGCTCAAGTTCGACAACTATCGCCGTATCTATCAGGCATATAAGACTCCTACCGATTTCTATGCAAATACTTACACTGTAGATGAACTGCTAACCGGTGACTCTATCTATGACAAAACTCGCCACTATAGACTCAAAAATACATTCGCTTTATCCTTATTGGAAGGCTTTAACAAATGGGCTAAGGCGGGATTGAAAGCTTTTATTACATCGGAGTTGAGGCATTTTACGCTCCCAAGTGCTACAGGAATAGACACTTACAACGAGCACAACCTGAGTTTTGGAGCACAATTGAGTAAGAAACAAGGTAAGACTTTCCATTATGATGCCATTGCCGAGACATGGCTTACCGGTGAAGATGCCGGGCAATTGAAAATCGATGGATCAGCTGATCTCAATTTCAAACTGTTTGGAGATACTTTGACTTTAACAGCCAACGGATTCTTCTATCGCTTAAATCCTACGTTCTATTATCGTCATTATCATAGTCGACATGCATGGTGGGACAATACAAACATGAGCAAAATCCTGCATTCAAAGATACAAGGCATTCTGAATTATCAAAAAACACGCACCACTTTACGCGTAGCAGTGGATGAAATCAAGAACTATACTTACTTCGCATCATCCCATACAATAACAAGTGGAAAGCGTGTTAATCATGCTATTACAGTAAATCAGAACAGTGGAGCCATTCATCTGTTGACAGCATCTCTGTCACAGGATTTCACGTTTGGACCACTTAATTGGGAGAGTGTAATTACATATCAAAACTCAAGCAACAAGACTGTTTTGCCTGTTCCGACGCTCAATCTCTACAGTAACGTCTATCTTCGCTTTAAGATTGCTCACGTATTGCGATGTGATTTCGGGGCAGATGTGAGATATTTCACAAAGTATTATGCCTCCGATTACGTTCCAAGTTTGGGACAATATGCCGTGCAGACAAATACAAATACGACAGGAAGTGACAGCCGTGTTGAGATAGGAAACTATCCCGTAGTTAATGTTTACGCCAATTTCCACTTGAAACATACACGCTTTTTCATCATGATGAGCCATCTAAATGCAGGAACCGGCAAGAAGAATTATTTCTACACTCCACACTATCCACTCAATCAAGGCATACTTAGATTTGGATTAAGTTGGAACTTCTTCAACTGAAAATGAACGAAAACAAGATTGTCATAAATTCATTCAAAGCTTGGTTTCTTGCTTCGAGGCCAAAGACATTGACGGGTGCAGCTGTTCCTGTCATGATTGGTACCACGCTTGCCTTCAACCAAACGGGGATTGAACAGTTTGCTGTTATCCCCGCTATACTTTGCTTTCTCTTTGCTTTCATCATGCAGATAGATGCCAATTTCATTAACGATTACTTCGATTGTCAAAACGGAAACGACAAATCCGAGAATAGATTGGGACCTAAAAGAGCATGCACTGAGGGTTGGATAACCCTACCTGCCATGAAAAAGGCAATTGTCATGACCACTATTCTGGCATGTATCATTGGACTACCACTTATTATATATGGTGGATACGGAATGCTTCTGATTGGCCTACTCTGTGTCCTCTTTTGCTTCCTCTATACGACAAAACTGTCTTATTTTGGGTTAGGCGATCTGTTGGTACTTATATTTTTTGGCATTATTCCTGTCTGCCTGACCTATTATGTCATCATGCCACAAGCAGAAAGAAATATTTCTTTAGAAGTCATTCTGGCTTCATTGGCCTGTGGTTTCGTTATCGATACTTTACTTATCGTTAATAACTATCGTGACAGAGACAACGACCGACGTGACGGGAAAATCACGCTCATTGTTCGAGTTGGTGAGAAATGGGGCACACGTCTTTATTTCTTATCGGGCCTGATTGGAGAAATCCTCATGCTATTCGTCAGTATAACCAATTCGGAAAGTGCTTTTGCTCCCACCTTTTTGCTGGGATATCTGTTTCTTCACTTCTTTACTTATGAGAGAATGTTAAAGATACAACAAGGTAAGGAACTCAATAAGGTCTTGGGAATGACAGCCCGCAACATGTTTATCTTCGGTATATTATCAACTCTGGCAATCTTAATTTAACATATGCAACAGGTATCTTTGGAAATCATGGAGTTTATTGAGCACCATATACTCCCTCGTTATACAGCCTTTGGAAAGAGTCATGGACTGCAACATGTCAATCGGGTTATCAAGAATTCCATTGAACTGGCCAATTATGTTGGTGCAGATATTAACATGGCATATGTTATTGCAGCCTATCATGACCTTGGTATGTCGGGACCGCGTGCCATTCATCATCTCACGAGTGGCAAGATTTTAAGCAATGATGTACGTCTGAAGAAGTGGTTCAACAACGACCAGTTGAAAATCATGAAAGAAGCCGTTGAAGACCATCGAGCCAGTTCAAGCCACACTCCACGCACCATCTATGGCAAAATTGTAGCTGAAGCCGACCGCGATCTTGAGCCGGATGTTGTCTTCAGCCGAGCCATACAGTTTGGTCTTGAGAACTATCCTGAATTAGATAAAGAGGGACAATGGAAACGCTTTGAAAGCCACATGAATGAAAAATATTCACGAAACGGCTACATACATCTGTGGATTCCCGGAAGTCCCAATGCCAGAAAGCTCAAAGACATACAGGATACTATTGAAGATAAAAACCTGTTACGCATGAAATTTGACCTCTTATATTCAAAAGAAAATAATGAATAAATTTGGCTTTTCCAAAAAAATAATATACCTTTGCACCACGAAACACCGAAAAGCATGAGTCTCTATGCCGATATGGCTCAGTTGGTAGAGCAACGCATTCGTAATGCGTAGGTCCCGGGTTCGAGTCCCGGTATCGGCTCTCTTGCGGAATTAGCACATCGGTAGTGCGCGAGCTTCCCAAGCTTGAAAGGCGGGTTCGACTCCCGTATTCCGCTCAAATATTCCTCATAATTTAACGCTTCTCATTTGTTAAATTATTAAAAGCTATTATTTTTTTATTCTTTATTTCAAATAACATAACGCTTCTTTTCGTATATTTGCAAGCATAATATAGTATTGGATGCTTATGAGGAACGTTATCCTGCTACTTTACCTATTCATCATGTCCACGGTTGTCTATGCACGACACAATGAAGAATTGAGTATCAACGGCAATCGGGCAGACAAGAATGTCATAGAAATCAGCTTCGAAGACTCTGCGGTTATCCTCCATTGGAGCGACAACACGACAACAAGTAACAAGATAGCTGATACAATGACTAAGCTTGCTTGCGTGGAAGGAATAGACAAAGCACATATTGCTTCAATAAGCGGCATCTACGAAAAAGAAATCCTTATCAGTGGCACAAAGCCTGGAACATCCATTAATATCTATGACATTGCAGGCAATAGGCTGCAAAACATTCTTTCTGTCAGCCCAACAACACCAATTGATATCAGCCACTTTAATACCGGTATCTATCTAATTCAAGACAAAAATACAGTTATCAAATTCGTGAAGAGATAGCTCTAATAATTCAAACTATAGCTTCTGCCCTATTTTTTTGAAAAAAAACATTCTTTTATTTGGCTGTTTGATGAAAAGAATGTACCTTTGCACACGCAATTCGGAATTATATCTTCCGTGACAATATTAAATGCACCCTTAGCTCAGTTGGTAGAGCAACTGACTCTTAATCAGTGGGTCTAGGGTTCGAATCCCTAAGGGTGTACAAAGAGAGTTGGTCTTCCACCTCTCTTTTTTTGTTTATAGGCAAAATATCTGTTGCAATCAACAAGTAGCTAACTCCTGATTTTATTTATTTTATTCGACATTCTTACCACTTGGCTGTTTAATAACCTCCCATAGAATACTTGGTAAAACATCCAACGTTGTTGCCATTCAAAACTTCAAGAGTTCTTCATAAATACGCTGTACCGGAAACCCCATCACATTAAAATAACTTCCTTTCAGTGAAGTAACACCTATATAGCCAATCCATTCCTGTATTCCATATGCTCCTGCCTTATCAAAAGGCTTGTATCTTTCAACATAATAGTTGATTTCTGCATCGCTCAACGCCCTGAATGTAACTTCGGTTGTCACGTTGAAGCTGCGTTGTTTCTCTAAAGTTGTCAAACTTACTCCCGTGACGACATGATGTGTTCGCCCGCTCAGCAAACGCAACATGCGATAAGCTTCAGCCTCATTACTCGGTTTTCCCAAAATCATATCATCCACGACAACAACTGTATCGGCCGTCAACACCAATTCATTTGCAGTCATGGTGTCACGATAAGCAGCAGCTTTCAACTTTGAAAGATACAAGGGAACATCGTCTGACGGTAGGTTTTCAGGATAAGTTTCATCTATCCCTTCTTTCACAACGACCTCAAAAGCTATGTCTAAACCTGCAAGCAGTTCTTTCCTGCGAGGAGAATTACTTGCCAAAATAATCTTATACTTATTATCCATATATCCCTGTGCATTACCAACCGAAAGCCTTTGCCTCACTCATCCATTTACCTTGCGCCCGCAATACCTGCTCAATGACATCGCGACCACACCCATATCCTCCTGCCTTAGAACTGATATAGAGTGATATACCTTTGATATCAGAGACCGCGTCTGCCGGACAACAAGGACAACCACAACGACACATCACCTCGTAATCCGGTATGTCATCCCCCACATATAACACTTCTTCATCACTGACGTGCATTTGTTCTAATAGACTTTCATAAGTCTTTATTTTTACAGAACACCCCATACAGATATGCTGAACACCTAAACTTTCATAGCGCAATCTTACAGCTTCAGTCTTTCCTCCGGTAAGAATAACTATTTGAAGGCCCATTTTAACGGCCAATTGGATAGCATAGCCATCTTTGATATTCACCGTACGCAATGGTTCTCCTGTATGTGAAAGCACAATTGTTTCAGCTGAAAGTACACCGTCTACATCAAAGATGATGGCTTTTATCTTTGTTAAATCATAATTGATCATATTCGTTTTTTGTTGTTTATTATTGCTGTTTGATGAATGGATTTGCTCATCAGCTCATAGATGTTCTGCCACAATGGAGATGCAGCCAACAACATCTTATGTTTTTCCATCACATTCTCATCATAACGGACTGCCGGCCCAGTCTGGGCATGAACAGGCGAAAGTTCATGCACCTTATGTGCCGTCTCATCAATTAGCGGCAGGAGTACATCGAAAGGAACACTATGGGCAGCCAGCAATTCTGATGAGATTTCATAACAATGATTCACGAAATTGCAGGCAAATACTGCTGCAAGATGAAGATATTTCCTGTCAGCAGATGACAGCGTATATACCTTAGTAGATATTGAAAGGGCAAGAGTTTTTATTTTTTCTAAAACAGAATTATCACAAGCTTCTATAAAACAAGGGAGTGACCTAAAGTCAACAATTCTTTCCTTTGAGAAGGTCTGCATTGGATAGAGTACCCCATAACGCACAGCACTACCTTCAAATAACGCCATAGGCACACTGCCTGCAGTATGCAAGAAAATCTTATCTGATTTGTTTTTACAAACAGCAGCTATCACTTCCTGTAATACACTATCCTTCAATGAAAGAATATAAACATCAGCATCATTATTTATTTCAGAAAACTGATTGACAGCTTTTGCTTCCAGACGAGAAGCCAAACTGACAGCATTCAAAAGCCGGCGACTGTACACTTGCACAATCTGATGACCTGCATTTTTTAACGCTACACCAATGTTAGTAGCCAGGTTTCCTGAACCAATAAGAGTAATTTTCATCGTAGGATTTTCAATTTTTCGTCTAAGATTGCCTGTCCTTTCTCCGTACAGATGCCTCTCATAAAAAGGAAAATGATATTATATAGGATATGTTTCATACTATAAAGCTGATAAAGTTGGTGTTCCATGACATGTCGCATGGCTACAGAACTAATCTGCTCCAAAAGGTTATAGTCGACATCTCCACGAAAGTATCCTTCCTCTACCCCACGTTGAAAGAATAATTTTCCTTTCTTATTACGCGACTCATGCACGGAGTCAAGATAGGAGATTATACGCGTGTATTTATGCAAATCAATAAAGAAAGCAGGCGAAATGTTCTGAAACCTCTCGACCTTATAACGATAAAATTCAGCAAAAACATCCATCACTGAAGTAGCATGTTTAAGCTGGAAATCTTCCATATAGTGGTCATAACAGTTTTCAGACTCCCGTATTCCCTCCATCAGTAAATCCTCCTTATTGTCGTAGATTTCATAAAGCGTACGCTTAGATATCCCCAATTTTCTGGCAATATCATCCATCTTGACCTGTCGGATACCATTCGTCATAAATTCATGCATGGCAGTTTCAAGAATACGTCCCTTCAACTGCTCGCGATATTCTGTCGTTGCGTTTGTCTTATGCATAAGGATTTGTAGATAAGAAGCCCGTGAGATATTCTTTTGCAAAGTTACAAAAAATAACAAAAAACGCATATTCAATCCCACGTTTTTTGCTAACTTTGCAAGTGATGGAAGGAAAAAAGAAAAAGAAAACAGAACTTTAAATAAACGAAAATGGTAAAAGTTACGAAAGAAGCAGCCTTGGCCTATCATGAAAATGGGCGTCCGGGCAAGATAGAAGTGAAGCCGACAAAGCCCTACCACACACAAACAGACTTGAGTTTGGCCTATTCACCAGGTGTTGCTTTCCCCTGTCTTGAAATCCAGGCCAACCCCGATGATGTCTACAAATATACCGACAAAGGCAATCTTGTTGCTGTTATCAGCAATGGCACCGCTGTCTTAGGTCTCGGAGATATCGGTGCTATGAGTGGCAAACCGGTAATGGAGGGGAAAGGATTACTTTTCAAAATCTATGGTGGTATTGATGTTTTCGATATTGAGGTGGCAGAGAAAGATCCGGAAAAGTTCTGTGAAGCCGTTGAAAGAATAGCCCCGTCATTCGGTGGTATCAATCTGGAAGATATCAAGGCGCCAGAATGCTTCTATATCGAAGAACGTCTGAAGAAGAGCCTTGACATTCCCGTGATGCACGATGATCAGCATGGAACGGCAATCATTTCTGCTGCCGGACTCATCAATGCGCTCGAAGTGGCTGGCAAAGACATCAGCAAAGTAAAGATAGTTGTCAATGGGGCAGGAGCTGCAGCAATCAGCTGCACAAAACTGTATGTAGCTCTTGGTGCAAAGATTGAAAACATCATCATGCTTGACTCAAAAGGAGTCATCACGGCCGACCGCGAGAAGCTTACACCGCAGAAAGCTCTCTTTGCTACCAAACGAAAGGATATTCACACATTGGAAGAAGCGCTTCAGGGAGCAGACGTATTCCTCGGCCTGAGTAAGGGAAATGTTCTTACACAGGATATGATCCGCAGCATGGCAGATAATCCCATTGTTTTTGCATTAGCCAATCCTGTACCTGAAATCTCCTATGACGATGCCATTGCCAGCCGCCCTGACGTTTTGATGAGCACCGGGCGAAGCGATTATCCCAACCAAATCAATAATGTCATCGGCTTTCCCTATATCTTCCGTGGCGCACTCGATGTTCATGCAAAGGCCATCAATGAAGACATGAAGCTTGCTGCAGTAAGAGCTATTGCAGAATTGGCGAAGCAACCGGTTCCCGATGTAGTCAATGAAATCTATCATGTCACCGATTTGACATTCGGTCCTAAATACTTCATTCCAAAGCCTGTCGACCCACGATTGATTACCGAGGTAAGTGCTGCCGTGGCCAAAGCTGCCATGGAAAGCGGAGTGGCCCGTACGCCTGTCAAGGATTGGGAAACCTATAAAAAAGGATTGCGACAGTTGCTCGGCCAGGAAACCGCACTCACCCGCAAGCTCCATGACACTGCACGTCTGCACCCACAAAAGGTCGTTTTCGCCGAAGGAGGTCACGCCACGATGATGAAAGCCGCTGTCCAGGCAAAACAAGAAGGCATCTGCGAGCCTATCCTGTTGGGAAATCCTGATCGCCTTCATCGTTTGGCCAACCGACTGAAGCTTGATCTCAACGGAGTTGAAATCATTGACATGCGTGCTGATCAAGAGCAAGGACGCCGTGCAACTTTTGCCAAACACTTGGCCGAAAAACGTGCACGACAGGGATACACGTTTGAAGAAGCCTACGACAAAATGTATGAACGCAACTATTTCGGTATGAGTCTGGTGGAGAATGGCTATGCCGACGCATTCATAACAGGCCTGTACACCAAATACAGCAATACGATCAAAGTGGCCAAAGAAGTGATTGGCGTAAGACCGGAATACAGGACGTTCGGCACGATGCACCTGCTCAACACCAAAAAGGGCATCTATTATATTGCGGATACGCTGATTAATCGCCACCCGGATGAAAATATACTCACGGATATTGCAAAGCTGAGTGCCCACACGGTGAAGTTCTTCAACGAGGAGCCGGTCATTGCCATGCTGAGCTATTCGAACTTCGGTACAGACGAGATAGGAAGTCCGCTAAAGGTACATAATGCCGTCGAACAGATGCAGAAAGAATATCCAGACTTGGCCATTGATGGCGAGATGCAAGTGAATTTCGCACTCAACAAGGAACTTCGTGACGACAAGTTCCCATTCAGCCGCCTGAAAGGAAAAGATGTCAACACCCTCGTGTTTCCCAACATGAGCAGTGCAAACTGCAGCTATAAACTTCTGCAAGAGCTCAACAAAGACTGTGAAATCATTGGCCCTATCCAGATGGGACTCAACAAATCTATCCACTTTACCGACTTTGAAAGTTCTGTCAAAGATGTTGTAAACATCACGGCAGTAGCAGTTATCGATGCTTATGTTGAAAAGGTAAAGAATAACAAATAAGCGTTCTGCTACGGTTATAAAAAAAGAGAGCGTAGCAAAACAAACCGGGCCCCCGAAAGTTATTTCGCCTAACTTTCGGGGGCCTTTCGTCTTTCCGAGGATTGGGAAACGCAGCCAATGGCATTTTTTGTTCTTCCCAAGTTTGGGAAAGCCAATTTTCGCTGTTTTTCAGTCTTCCCAAAGTTGGGAAAGCCGATTTTCGCTGTTTTTCAGTCTTCCCAAAGTTGGGAAAGCCAATTTTCGCTGTTTTTCAGTCTTCCCAAAGTTGGGAAAAGGCGATTTTAATCGTTTTTTGATTTTCCCTCACGGGGGATAACCTGTTTTCGCCGATTTTTACCCGTCGTACCCCTACGAAAGCCACTTTTTCCCGTTTTTCGTTCATCGTACCCCTACGAAAGCCGCTTTTTGCCGTTTTTCGTTCATCGTACCCCGTATCTGGACAATTTTTCTCGAAAATTGATGATTTACTCCCGTAGCTGGACAGATTTTCCCGAAAATTGATGATTTACTCCCGTAGCTGGACAGATTTTCCCGAAAATTGATGATTTACTCCCGTAGCTTGACAGATTTTCCCGAAAATCGACAATTTACTATCGTATTTAAGCAGATTTTTCTGAAACCATGCAATTTACTATCGTATTTGAGCAGTTTTTCTCGAAAATCGATAATTTACTATCGTATCTGAACAGTTTTTCGCAAAAATCGACAATTTACTCCCGTATCTGGACTGATTTTCTTGAAAATCGACAATTTACTATCGTATCTGAGCAGATTTTCATGAAAATTGATGATTTACTATCGTATCTGAACAGTTTTTCGCAAAAATCGACAATTTACTCCCGTATCTGAACAGATTTTACCGAAAACTGATGATTTACTCCCGTATCTGGATAGTTTTTCATGAAAATCTGCAATTTACTCCCGTATCTGGACAGTTTTTCATGAAAACTGACAATTTACCCCTGTATCTGAATGGATTTCCCGAAAAAGCAAAGAAAAAGACCATTTCTCTGCTCAAAACGAGTTTTGAAATGGTCTTTTCTTATTGATTTGTTTCAGATAAGATTTTCAAGAAGGCATTTGTATTTTGACACTGCCTCCGTTTTTATTTTGCGTCTCAATCAATCAGTGTTGTCGCCCTGACACGGCTCAATGTTTCGGGCGTCATCTGCAGATAGCTTGCAATATACACAAGCGGGGCACGCAAGACTACCTGTGGCATGAGCTTGCACATCTTCTTGTAACGATCGCCCGCTGTTTCAAAACGCACCAAGTCGGCATGCACCTGGGAGAGAATCAAACTTTCTTCCAATATCTTACGATATAGAATTTGAATGTTCACGTTGTGCAAGGCCACCTGTTCCAAACGATGCTTAGGCAAAGCGTAAATCACTGAAGGCTCTATTGTCTCTACCTGCAAAAGGGTAGGAATTTCAAGAAACAGACTCTCTATGCACATGAAGATAGAACGGTCGGAACCTAAATGTTCGGTAACTTCCTTGCCGTTTTTGAAATAGAATTGGCGTATAACTCCCCGATCTATGTAATAGATATTCTCACATACCTCGCCTTCTTTCAGTATCATTTCGTTCTTGCCAAATTTCATCGGCACAAGAATACTCTCTAAAACATCAAGCTCGTCATGCGTCATCGTACTGTATTTACGGGCGAGTTCACGGGCAATATCCCGTGGTGTGTTCAATGGTTCTCTCATGTTAGGAAATCCTCCATAATTAATATTTAAGTGTTCTGCTTTGCTGCATCCGAATTAATCGAGCTTGAGCACGGCAAGGAAAGCTTTCTGAGGAACTTGCACATTTCCGACCTGTTTCATTCGTTTCTTTCCCTGTTTCTGCTTCTCAAGCAACTTACGTTTACGACTGACATCACCGCCATAGCATTTTGCAGTGACATCCTTTCTTACCTGCTTCACCGTCTCGCGGGCTATAATCTTGGCACCAATGGCTGCCTGAATAGCAATATCAAACTGCTGACGGGGAATCAGTTCTTTCAATTTCTCGCACATCCGACGGCCGAAATATACGGCATTACTCTCATGGGTCAGCGTCGAAAGGGCATCAACGGGTTCTCCATTGAGCAGAATATCCAACTTTGCCAACTTCGAAGGACGGAAGCTATCCACATGATAGTCGAATGAAGCATAGCCTTTCGAAATGCTTTTCAGCTTATCATAGAAGTCTATCACAATCTCCCCAAGCGGTATCATGAAATGAAGTTCCACGCGATTTCCACTGACATATTCCTGCTTTATCAGCTCTCCCCGCTTGTCGAGACACAGCGTCATAATCGGGCCGATATAGTCGGCCGCCGTGATAATCGATGCCCGGATATAAGGCTCCTCAATATGATCTATGAGTGTCTGCTCGGGCAATCCCGACGGATTATGCACTTCTCTGGCATTCCCCTGCTTGTCGTAGACCATATAGGAAACATTCGGCACAGTGGTGATAACATCCATATTAAACTCGCGGTCGAGTCGTTCCTGAATGATTTCCATATGAAGCAATCCCAAGAAACCACAGCGGAAACCAAAACCCAAAGCCACAGAACTCTCCGGAGAGAATGTCAGAGAAGCATCATTCAACTGGAGCTTTTCCAACGATGCACGCAGGTTCTCATAATCATTAGGGTCAATAGGATATACGCCGGCAAACACCATGGGCTTCACTTCCTGGAAACCCGCGATAGCTTCGCTGCAGGGATTGGCCACAGAAGTAACCGTATCGCCCACCTTCACCTCCGTGGCTGTCTTGATGCCACTGATGATATAGCCCACCTCGCCTGTCGACAGCTCGTCCTTAGGAACCATATCCATTTTCAAGACACCGACTTCATCAGCATCATATTCCATGCCGGTATTAAAGAACTTCACCCTCTCGCCTTTGCGTATCTTCCCGTTGAGAACCTTGCAAAGCACTATAATACCACGGAAACTGTTGAAGATCGAGTCGAAAATCAGTGCTTGTGCCGGTGCATTCAGCTCGCCCACAGGTGCCGGTATCCTCTCGACTACAGCCTCAAGAATATCTTCCACGCCCTCACCGGTCTTTCCCGAAGCACGGATAATATCCTTTCGGTCACACCCGATAAGCTCCACGATTTCATCTTCCACCTCATCAGGCATGGCATTCGGCATATCAATCTTATTGATAATCGGGATAATCTCCAAATCATGCTCTATGGCCATGTAGAGATTGGAGATTGTCTGTGCCTGCACACCTTGCGTGGCATCCACGACAAGCAATGCCCCCTCACACGCAGCAATAGACCGCGACACCTCGTAAGAAAAGTCCACATGTCCCGGCGTATCTATCAAGTTAAGAATATATTCCTCACCGTCTTGAGCCTTATAGTTCATCTGAATGGCATGGCTTTTAATCGTGATGCCACGCTCACGCTCAAGTTCCATGTCATCGAGCATCTGTCCCTCGGTAATCCGAATCGTCTGCGTCTTCTCCAAAAGTCGGTCGGCAAGTGTCGATTTGCCATGATCAATATGGGCGATGATACAGAAATTCCTAATATAGCTTATCGTGTCCATTGCTTATAATCTGCTTTTTTTTACCATGCAAAGATAAAGAAAATTCTCTGATAATTTCGTATCTTTGCAAAAAATAAAACTATCAGACAATGAAAAAGATTCTTTTTTCCACCCTTGTCCTGCTGACCTTTACAGCCTGCCATCATGAGACTATCGAGGAACGGGCGGCACGTGAAGCCAAGGAATATACACAGAAGATGTGCCCCACCCCTGTTGTGAATTTCACTCGCACTGACAGCATGGTATTCGACAAAACAACGCGCACGCTGATTTATTTCTGCTCATTCACCGACAAAATGGACAACGCGGAGATTGTCAACACCAATCGGACAAAACTGTCAGACGGGCTTCGTGAGGGGCTGCTGAACGACACGGGATTAAAAACCTATCGCGAAGCCGGTTTCCATTTCAAATATATTGTCCGCTCAGCCAAAGACCCAAAGAAAACACTTTATCAGGAAAAATTCTGAAAACTAATTTATTCTTGGCCAGATTTAAGCGGCATTTATCCGACTATATTGCAGCCCCGTAAAGCAAATTGGAAATCTGCAATCCATTTGTCTACGGGAAATACAAGCACTTTTGGTCTGCGGAGACTTGTTTTTCTGTTATAAATAGTAAGCATTATAAAAACGCTTGTTTTTAAGGGGCGACTATATAGCAATATCACTTATATATGTTAGGTATATATTTTGCACTCAATTTAGAAAAGATACATTAATACTTGTATTTTCAGAAAAAAATCTATCCCCAAGGTTCAAGAAAAGGTGGAATAGCGTGAATGAATTGTGAGTCAGTCAGTTCTGATTTTTAAGCCTTTCAACGCAAAACCTCGAAAAGACGGGTTTATACCAACTTCGGACAGAGCAACGTTACCAAAGCATTACCTTCTCCTTTGAAAGTGAGAATTGGGAAAAGCGGTAAAGAACGGCGTAAAATCCGATTCGAACTTCGGGATTACCTCCTGCAAAGGTACTTTGATGAAAGGAAACAAGCAAATAAATTTCAAATTGTTTCTTTACCTCTGAACTACAATGTTTTGCATAGCAACAAATAACCTGACAATAAATAGTTTTGTAACCCATAAAAGGTCAGAGTTATGCGTAGTACGTTTAAGGTTCTGTTCTACCTCAAAAAGAACGCTCCCAAGAAGAACGGTTCCGTTCCCGTGATGTGTCGCATCACCATTGATGGTACAAACCCGACCTACTTTAACATAGCGAGTAGATTTTTTCTTATGGACACTTGGCTTACGGGCTTTCGAATGCTTACAAGCTTTCCTCCCCTTATACTTCTTTTGCGTCTGCAAACTAATGTTTTCTGCGCGGGTTGTAGATGTCGTTTCATACATAAAACTACTTGTGCCTATTAGTGTTGCCACGAAGAGAAGGACAGAAAATAGATGTCTCATAATTTTGTTTATTTGTTATTAATAACGTGAGTCCGATGAATTATAAGTGTCTATAAATTTGGTGATTAGCGAAATTTGTTGTAATTTTAAGGTGTTGATATATAGAATTACAAACAAAAATCGCTATGATCACTGAAGACAAAATTACTGAAATATTTTGTATGGCAGACGACTTCTGTAAGTTTTTGATGCTATGACAGCAAAATATACGCTAAAACCTACTGGAAAAAGAAAATATCATCGAAGTTCTACGATATCAAAGGCCGAAGTCATGCTGATAATGATGCTTTTCCACGACTCCGGTTATCGCTGCTTTAAACATTTCTATCTTGAAAAAGTATGCAAGCATCTTCGTCTTCTGTTTCCCAATGTTGTTTCCTATAACCGTTTAGTAGAATTGGAAAGGGAGGTAGCCATACCCTTAACCTTGTTTATCAAGAAGATCCTCTTGGGAAAATGCACGGGCATAAGCTTTGTTGACAGTACACCATTGCGTGTCTGTAAGAACCGAAGAATACATATTCACAAAGTTTTCAAAGGCATAGCCCAAAGAGGGAAATGCTCTATGGGTTGGTTCTTCGGTTTCAAATTGCACTTGATTTGTAATGAGAAAGGAGAGCTTCTCAACTTTATGATAACGCCGGGAGATATTGATGACTGTAAGCCTTTGGAGTACAAAGCATTCATAGATTTTATATATGGTAAGCTAGTCGGTGACAAGGGGTACGTCAGCAAAAACCTCTTTCAAAGGCTTTTCGTTGACGGAATACAACTTATTACCAAATTGAAAACTAACATGAAAGGAGCTTTAATGAGTGTTTCAGACAGACTCTTACTCAGAAAAAGAGCCATTATAGAAACAGTGAATGATGAACTTAAGAACATTGCGCAAGTGGAACACTCCGGACATAGATGCTTTGACAATTTCATCGTCAACTTATTAGGTGCCATTGCTGCCTATTTCCAAAGAAGCCATGCATCAATGTACAAAGGACCATTGATACGCAGCTTACATTGTCCTGAATTCGTCGAACTCACGTTAAATAGAATGTTATACGTGAGTTCGGGTTAAGAAGGGCCTTGGGAAAGTTGGTTATTTCGCTATTTATAGATTTATAGTTGAGAATCAGTAGCTTACAAAATAACTAAGCGATGATTACCAAGAATAAGATTACTGAAATGTTCTGTATTATCGATGAGTTTGACAGGAATTTGAATGTTGAACTGAGTAAAAAACTATGTTTACTACCCTATAGCAGCAATGAAAAATATTGCAAGAATTGTCAGGGAAGGCTTTCTGAAAGTGAAATCATGATGATACTCATGTGCTGTCATTTCAGTACATATCGTGATTTCAAGGAGTATTACCAGAACTGTATCCGTGGATGACTCAGGCATGAATTCCCTGTTTCCGTTTCCTGTAATCGTTTCGTAGAATTCATGCCCCGTGTGTTTTTCAGCATGACGATGTTCATTAAGCTTTATGCTTTCGACGAGTGTACCGGTATAACGTTTGTTGGCAGTACGATGATTCCGATGAAATGATAACATTCTGTCTTACAGGAGCAAACGTAAATGACAGATATTAGAGTATAGACGGTATTTACAAAGGTCTTCTATGGAAAGGTTTTACGAGCAGAGGGTACATCAAATAGGAACTTTTCGAGAAACTGTTCAGTCAAGGTATTCAACTCGTTCATGGCCTTAGGGCAAAGATGAAGAATAAGCTTATGCCTATGTGGGACAGAATTATGCTGAGAAAAAGATATATCATCGAATGCATTAATGAGCTTCTAAAGAACAAAGCAAACATGGTACACTCACGAAATCAGTCGATACATAACTTTGTTATGAACTTATGTTCTGCCCTTACTGCATATTGCTTTTTGGGGAATAAACCCGAAGCACTGCCTGTTTATATGAAAAGCTCAAGGAAGTTTGTTTGCGTACTGAACTTATCCCGAACTGGCGTAAGCAATAAGCCGACTATGGAAGATGTCTGGGATAGGAATGGCTTTGTCAGCCTCTTTGCCAACACAGAGAAACCCCTTTGGGGATTTGCTCCAGATAGGACTATCGAGAGCAAGATGGAAATGATGTTTGCCTATAGCCCAATCCATTCGGACTATAAAGTAATCCGTATCAATAGCTACAAGGAGTTTGAACCATATCGGCGTTTGGGAAAGGAATGGTGCATCAGCGATGGTGAGGACATTTTTAATGTATATGCCGAGGATGGCAAGAATACGCTCTTTTTGCTGAAACGGAAGGATGCCCATAAGGTCAAGCGAGAGATAGGTGAGGGCTTTCCAAAGGATGATTACGGAATGTCGTTTATCGCCGTTTTCGTCAGCGATACAGGAAGAATCCTTTCAACGACATCACGCTGGAACGCATTGGATGAGAAAGACCAACTGCTGACTATAGGAGAACTGAAACAATTGCTTGGCCCAGATTTTTCCAAACTCAAATAGACAGAGACCTCTGCAAAACCTACCACTCTCTTATTTTTCACCCATATACTCTTAGAAGAATGAATATTTTTGACCAAAAGATGCCGCTGGAGGTTATTTTTGAGTAGATAATGATCTTTTATCGGTGTATTTTCATATTATCTGATACAATTTGACACAATAATCCCTGGCGTTCGGTATAAGTTGTAGGCAATGGATTCCATAATATGCTGCGCATGTGTTTTTGAAAGTCCGACGTATCTTGCTATTCCAGCACCAAACCATCTATGCATGGAACCAAAGGTACGTTCTACTTTGTAGCGTATCTTACTTATAGCAACGTTGATACGCTGCTGCCTTTCAGTGATTTCATGTCCTCTTGTTCCCTCATGCATGATACGACTTTTAAGTTTCATACGTTTGAGGGTTTCTTTGTTCTCCATCGAGTCATATCCTTTATCGGCATAGATAAGTGCTTTCCGTGGCAATTCAGCTTTCTTCAGGGGTGTTTTCAAGTGTTTCATATCACTTTCATTGGCAGCTGTCGTTTCCTCGGTAAGCACCATCGCGTTTTCATCCGTTACCGTGTGACGCTTGTAACCGAAGTGGAGCTTTCCCATCTTCTTTACCCAACGGGCTTCTGTGTCTATATTAGGCTTGGTAACTTCTTTGAGCATGGCTTTCTCAGAAGCCTCCATGTTCTCATCCTCTTTTCTGTCCTCGACGACCTCATAGCTCTTACCTCCGCGGGGGCGACGGGGAGTATTCGTAATGCTGGCATCAACAATGGCACCACGCTTAACTATGATTCCTTTAGCTTCCAATTGCCGATTAAACTCCGCAAGAAGCGTATCATACAAATCCGCTTCAACAAGAACATTGCGAAAACGGCACACTGTAGTACTGTCAGGAACGATATCTTCCATGCCAAGACCTGCAAAGCGGCTGAAAGACAGGCGGTCGTTAACCTGATCTTCAACTTCTCCGTCACTCAGACCATACCAGGTACGGAGTAATTCAATCTTGAATAAAACAAGGCTGTCATAGCCGGGCCGACCGGTAGACTTATAGCCTTTTTCTATTATAGCACGAATAGGTGCCCAATCAATGACTGTGTTTATTTGTGAAAAGAATGTCTGCTTGACCTTTCTCTGTCCAAGGAACAGGTCAGCAAAACTTGGAGAGGATAACTTCTGTTTCATACGATAAAGGTACAAAAAAATATTTAAGAAAGACAAATTATATGAGGAGTTTTGCAGAGGTCTCAGACAGGTCAATCCAATTTGAACAGCCTTGGCTTCCTGACCAGGCGGTTCATGTCATCAAGCAGGGCGGCATTGGAATACACAATGCCGTCCTGTTTCAACACGCCATAGTCCTGATGGGCGTGGCCAAATAAATGATACCGTGGTTTTATCTCTAATATGCGGTTTCGTAATGGAGCATTACCCCAATGGATATTGACAGACTGGTCGAGTATCATCACTGGTGGCTCATGGGTGACGACCACGTTAGTCCCATCAGGGATTAGTTGCTCTGAATGATTGTAGGCTATGCCGAAGAACTTCACTCCATCAATCTCGATTCCAGAATCCTGTAGGAAATGTATGTCTGCGGGCAAATCCTCAATTCCCTCTGCATCCCAGAGGCAGAGGTCATGGTTGCCTGTGACAAAAATTTTGTGTTGATAAGGCTGCTCTATCAGCCAGTTCAGGAAGTAAAGCACCTCTTCCTCAGTGCCGTTATTGGTTAAGTCGCCAGTATGTATGAGTACATCAGCCGCAGGCATATCCTTAAGCCTACGGTGCAACCCATGCGTGTCGGAAAGGTGCAGAATCTTCATTTTGCCGTGTCTATGGATTCACCGTCGTTTAGCAATAGAATGGACCATTCGTCACAGAATTGTTTGGCAAAGGCTTCTGGCTTATCTGTATGAATGGGAATGATGCCTTTAGGTTGTAGCAAGCGGAACACTTCGCGTAAGTCTGCCATATCTATATGGCCGCTGGTGTGCATATAGTCGAAATCATCATCCAATGATTTTGCCAGATTTTCGTTGTATGCATCCGTTCCTTCCTTGACGTATCCGTTCCACATTGACAGCACTTTCTTTTTCTCGCCAGGTATCTGCTCTATCAGTTTGTCAAAGCGTGGATTGGCGCGAGCTATCAAGACATAACCATGCTCGTCTAATGCTTTTTTGAAACTATCATGTACAAAGAAACTGGTTTTGTCAAATTTGTCGGGTATCAGAGGTTTAGGCTCATATTTGCCATATTGAAATAACGGCGATTTAGTCCAAACGGAACCGCTATTGACAACGGTGTCCATCACTTCCTTCTGATATTCATCGACATAGAAAGCACGATGAGCCCTTTGTGCTGCATGGTATAGAGAGAACAGCCTGTCGATGTTAGTGGAGGACAGATACACAATGCATCCCTTGTTTTCTCTGAACAGCTTTTCAAAATCACTCTGAAGATAGAACTCTTTTTTACTGGCTGCTTCTGGACGAGATACATTGGTACCTTCACACACTACATAATCCACCTTGCCAACATATTTCTTAAGCATTTCAGGAGTCTTGCCACTTCTGAAACTATGCAGACGGAAGTCGCCTGTATGATAGACGGTAGCCCCATCTGCTACTATTTTGAAGGCGTATGCGTCAAAAGCAGAATGGTCAATAGTGACAGGCATGATGCTGAATGGTCCAAACGTGAATTCTTGACCTTCCGTAAAGGTATGGACATACTCCAACAGCTCTAACATTACTCTATGGGCATCTATTACATTTTTAAGGTACTTAGATAATACTCTTTGTATGTCACGCCCCACTTTACCCATATAGATAGGTAATTCTTTAGGAAGTTTGGTAATGTTACCGATATGGTCACCATGATAGTGAGTGATGAGTAAGGCACTTTTCGACAAGTTGCCATGTGTAAGCTCTTCAACCTGCAAATCGCCAGACTTCGGTCCACCAGGCAACTCCTCACCGTAATCAACGAAAAGGTGCCAGTCGTTGTGTTCATATTCTGTGACGCAACCGCCAATCTGGTGTGAACCACGGTGGATTTTAATTTTCATTGCTTCAAACTGTAATATTCGCTCATCACTTCATCAATATTTGAATGTAATTTCTTGCATACATCGCGAATCGTATTTAAAGCCCTATCTCTTTCGGGATGTCTCTTTGTATATGTTTGTTTTATATGAAGAGAAACGTATTCTCTTACCGAAAGAGGCTTCAAATCAATACGTGAGACTCCTATTTTCTTCATAATTTGAATTACTTTGTCATAGTATTCAACTATAATAGAATCGGAGGTTTCCCCTTTAAGTTCCTGGGCTTCCTTAAGAAATCTTTCATAATTATCCATTTGGGTCATTATCTCAGCAGGATTGCCCTTTGAAGGCTTTAATCTTCCGTCGTCTATTAATTTTAGTTCCTCAAAACATATCCTACCTTCTTCAGATATTTTTACCAAATCGATTCTAATATCAGTTCCATCATCCAAACTTAGTGCAAACTCGCTGTCAATATAGGAACTGTCATTTATGTACATTTTTGACTGAATAAATTTCTCGCTAGAGTAATTTTTCCCATTCAATTCTTGGTCTTCTAGACAAGCGATGTTTTTTTTATTTGTTTCTACGCGTTTCTTAATAGAAGGGAGTCTACATATTATTTCTTCTGGTTGTAGTTTGACATTTCCATATTTTACTCCAAGTTTGTCACAAAGTTCTTTTTCAAATCCCAAATAATAGCTATGAATCTCTGCTTCTACTTTATCTCTTTTACAGCAAAGACTCATAATAGATGCGCCACGATAATATACATTAATCCGATTATTCTTCCTGATGTTTACATATAGCTCTTTATCTCTAATTAACTCGCACCACCATTGAGGCATTTTGGACAGAGTCTCAAACAGTCGGTCTTCAATATTCAAATTGAAATAATTCTTTCTCATAGTCACATCTTATTATATAATTTGCATTTCATGTTTATAGCACCACAAATCTCTGTCATATCCATGCTGTATAGATATTTCTTTTCCCGTTAGCCTTGCTTTAATTTGCAAAGAACGTGCTTCTGCATTAGTGAGGAATACTACGTTCTCTTCACTTATCCATTCGCCGTTGTCATTGCGAACCCAATGCTATTGATTATCTTGCTCTTTTGTTTCCATTAGGCATATTCGAACTGTGGTACATCAATTGTAACGTTTTCTTCTTCGTCCCCATCATCAAGCGTTGGAACAGCCAACCGAACTTCACCGTTTCGCATTGTATTGTCTACAAGAAGAGTTAGTGGGAAGATGTCGCTATCCTCATCCAATATTGGGTAACCATATTCATCAAACTCAGTCATAAAGGCGGAGTCAATGCCATACACATAAACCTTCTCGCTATGCTTGTCCATTTCATGGTTGACGAATGTGTCTTTTATAGGATCAAAGGAGTTTCCTTGTGTCAAATCCATCCCATACAGCAAGAACGGGGCTGCATCATTAGATTTGGCCAACAAGTCCATCGTCTGTGAATTGGAGTACAGATTTTGAGCGTACTCAGTCATGTAAGTATCATGGAAATCAAACTCGAATTCCTTAACTACATATCGGAATGTCTTCCCATCAGTTTTTCTTCTGCCTCTATTATCATAGTCGGCAGAATCGAAGTAATAAGTCTTTGAGATTTCTTCCGCCATCATACTTTCAGAGATTTGCTACAAAATTAGCAATTTATACTGATATATTAACGCTTTTGCTTCTTAAATCATACAAAATAGGGCGAATTTCATTCAAAATGGTATCTCGTAATCGGGATTGTGCTGTATTTCTCTTTCAATTTCCTCTCTAATCTCCTCTTTTACTTTCTGCCTGACAATACCTGCAACTTTTGTTCGCCCATTTTTACAAGGTTTATGCGACCATACGCAACTATGCCGTTGAACCCATTCCAACTTCGTTGATGAACATCGGCACGTTATGAATCTCGAAGCATGATTCTGTGATTCGTGATTTTTGCGATATTTCCTTTTTCTCATTGTGACTACATTATGATTCTTCTTTGCAGAGTGATTCGTATAGTACCATAAAATCATCATGCATGTGTACTTTGATGTAGGCCAGTTTGAAGACAAGTTTTGCATGTCGATAGATATAGTTGTAATTCACAAAACACTGCCTGCGTTTCGCCAAATCCTCTTTAATAAAATCAACCTGCTTTTCGTATTCTGTTTTACCTTCCGCTATAAGTCTATCAAGACGATTGGATATTTCGTCGGCTTGCTGTTTGTAAATAACAATGCCATTGGTTTCCCTCATCACCTCATATACTTCTGGGATTCCATAATAATCTCCATCCCGATTGATTTCCCGATTCTTCAGGTATTTGTATATCAAGTCATTGGTTAGCGGATGGGAAAAAGCGCAAGCAACTGTTAGCTCATCGAGACTGGAAGGCTTCAGTTGCCGCAGGTCATATTGATTGAACGCACCCTCTAAAAAGAAGATTCCATCAGTATCCCCACGTTGTAGCAGCGCATAGGTGTCTTTATCTTCGTAGTTGAAATCGCATTTCTTTAATGCTTCGTCCACCCCAGCCAACAGGAGCAGAGCCTTGCTTTCTGTCTATCTTTGTTTCATCGAATTTTTGTTTTTGCGAAACCGCTGGGAGTTTACACTCCCGGCAGTTCCTTCTTGATTAGTCTTCTGAATTCTCTCTGTTGGCTCAAGATGAGGGTGATTCTCAGTCGGTGGCGCAGTCGGTGATTTAGTTCGTAGTACCAGCCGTGGCTGCTGGCGAAGCACTCGGTGACGTTGCGCTCCAGATATTCCAGATTTTCTTTTGAGAGGTGCTCATTGAGCCGCATGCCCATCAGCAGGTAGTATTCTGTGTGGTCTCCGATTTGCGGGTACTCGTGGAGCCAGGCCGAGAAGAGGCGCAGGAATTCTTGGTCGCTTTCGCCCTCTTGTTTGAACTCATAGGCAGCGCACAGCGAGCCAGGCATCGTCAGGTAGTTCATTGCGTCTTCACTCAGGAGTTTGTGTCCTCTTACTTTCAGGCTGTTCAGGTACAGCGTCATTGGTTGTTCGATTCTCGTTACTTGCATGATTTACTATACGATTCCGAAATTTTTACGTAGAGTTGTTTTCGCACACAGGGCATTGGTGTTTACAATTATTAACATAATAGATAATAAATTAACGGCTGTTTGCAAATAAAATACTCCAAAACAGTTGTTTGAATGGCAATATGAGTAAAGTTGATGGAGCGCACTAACTCAATGCGAACACCAAAGCGTCATTTTTGCGAACAATATTTGGACAGGTTATTGATAGAGATACATTTCCTAAGCTCGATGAGCCATACAATATCATAATATGCAGAAAGATTGCACTGAATTTCACCTATCAATTTTTTCGCCCCGAATTTCACCTGAATTTCACAAGGGGGGGGTAAAGAAAAGCGGCTACTTTTGTTGTAACCGCTTAATTTTCAATGTGGACCAGCCTGAACTAATCCACAATATGTCCTTATCGCTGTTAGCTAAATATTTACCTTTTTGTACTGACAGTCTCTGTAGCAGAAATGTAGCAGCAAACTGACTGGTTTATGACCGCTATTTTGACTATCTGTTGAAAGCACGCTCACTCTCATTCTCGGAGTACAAAGTTAGATCTTTTTGTTTATATCTCCAAATCTTTGTGCCATAAATATTTAGAGATTTTACTGCTACATTTTCCAGTGCAAGGTGCAAGCCCTTATATATAAAGGGACTTGCACCTTGCACTGGAGTTTTACAAAACAATAATAATTATACAAAGATATAAGAGTAATAAAATGTTTTAGACTTAGTTCGTTATATTTATTGGTACACTGTGTATTCCGCTACTAACAAACAAACTTGCACCTTCTGCAAGACGGATTGCATAGTGTGCAAACATTTGCATGTGGCGGGTTGCTCTTGTAACGGTGCTTTAGTAACTTTATAAGTATGAAAGAATTATTGGAAATGCTGAAGTCGGCAAGAGTGAAAAATGGTTATTCGCAGGAGTATCTGTCTGTTATTCTGAAAGTTAGTTCGAGCCGAATCTCGCGCTGGGAAAAAGGAAAGACAGCAATGACCCTTGATCAAGTTCTGATGTACGCTTCTAAAGTGGACATCCAGCCTACCAAAATATTCGAGTTTCTTGCACGTAATGGGCAGACTGATCCTTTACCTATAGCAGAAATTCACCTGGAGGTTTTCACTGAGGAAGCATTCAGAAGACTTTCACAGTTAGTCTGTGAACTCGGAATAGAACATGTAACAATTAAAACCAAACGATTACGCTGATGGAAATAATCGCAGTAGAAAGCCAAGCCTATCAAGAACTGATAGACAAGCTTAACCGGATTGAGCAGTATGTTGAGCGCACCTCCCGTCTTATCCAAGACATTGACAACGAGCTGGAGATGACCACGAAAGACCTAATCGGGACTCTGAATGTTTCAGAGTCCACCCTTTACCGCTGGCGCAAGAAGCAGCTGGTGCGTTACCGCTACACGGAAGGTGGTGATGTGCGCTACTTTTTCAAGTCAATCATCATTGCCGTGAAATGTAACCGGCTCCGTGTATCAGGGATGAGGAACGATGAGATTCTCGGACGACTCAACCGCTTCAAGGACAATCTTATAATGAGTTCTTGCCTTAACCCTAAAAATAGATAAAGTATGATAGATAAAGAACAAATACTTTTGCTTACACAAGGAGGGTTGAACGTGTTCTCCCATTTCCTTGGCTTTGAGGTGAACCTTCATCGCAACTTCCGAAGTCCTTTCTATGACGACAGGCGGGCTTCCTGCCATATCTACTACGACAGGAAAACTTCTTCTTACAAATTCTATGATCATGGAGATACCACCTATTCTGGGGATTGCTTCTGGTTTGTGGCAACCCTCCGTAATTTGAACCTGAAAACAAGTTTTCCCGAAGTATTGGAAACGATAGTACAAGAACTTGGATTGTATTCTTTATGTGATGGTGAAAAGCATAGCAGCCATATCACGTCAGCATATAAAAAAACTATTGTTCCCACTCCTAAGGCTGATATAACCAAGTGGACGGAAGAACGTCCATATAGTTTTGAGATACAGCCATTTGACGATGGTCTGCTGAACTATTGGGCACATTATGGCATCCATGGGGATACACTCCGTCGCTTTCGTGTACGGAGTCTTAAACGCTATGAAAGTGTATCTGCTGAAGGTAAGAAATTTGAACTTTATAGCTCACCTACGGAACCTATGTTTGCCTATATAGGAAATGGCTATGTAAAGATATACCGACCTCACAGTCCAAAAATCCGCTTTCTTTATGGTGGACGGATGCCTGCGACTTATTGCTTCGGAATGGAGCAGATTCCCACCAAAGGCGATATGCTCTTCATTACAGGTGGGGAAAAGGACGTGCTCTCATTGTATGCACATGGCTTCAATGCAATCTGCTTCAACAGCGAAACGGCACAGATACCGGAAAGTATCATAGAAAGCCTTCGGCTTCGCTTTCGGCATATCATACTTCTGTATGATGCTGATGAGACCGGTGTACGGGAGGCACACAGACAGGCTGAACATCTGGCGGAGTACAAGGTGCTGAATCTTGCACTTCCTCTCAGTGGGACCAAGACGGAAAAGGATATTTCTGATTTCTTTGCCTTGGGCAATGGGGAAAAGGAACTGAAGGATTTGCTTGCCAAGATGTTCTCAGACCTATACAGCCAAACTATAATGATGTTGCGTTCCTGTGAAATTGACTACGAGAATCCACCTGATATTTCCAAATCGGTCGTTGCTGTGAATGGCGTCCCGTTGGGAACGCAGGACAATCTGTTCTGCATTACCGGAGGTGAGGGTACAGGCAAGAGTAACTATGTAGGAGCCATCCTTGCCGGAGCGTTGGGAGAAGAACGGCTGCCGATAGAGAAAACATTGGGATTGGAGATTACCGCCAACCCCAAAGGCTTGGCAGTCCTGCACTATGACACGGAACAGTCCGAGGCACAGCTGCACAAGAACTTGGGTAAGACATTGCGTAGGGCTTCTTTGACGGCAGTACCGGAGTTTTGCCATTCCCTGTATCTTGCCTCTCTGTCCCGCAAGGACAGGCTGAAGCTTATCCGCGAGAGTATGGATTTGTTCCATCACAGGCATGGAGGCATCCATCTTGTGGTGATTGACGGAATAGCCGACTTAATACGTTCCGCCAACGATGAAACGGAAAGTATTGCCATTGTGGACGAGCTTTATCGCTTGGCGGGGATTTATAATACCTGTATCATCTGCGTGCTACACTTCGTACCGAATGGTATCAAACTCCGTGGTCATATAGGCTCGGAACTGCAACGCAAGGCGGCCGGTATTCTCTCCATTGAGAAAGACGACAATCCGGAATACTCTGTGGTGAAGGCATTGAAAGTCCGTGACGGAAGTCCGTTGGACGTACCGATGATGCTTTTCGGCTGGGATAAGACAGAGGACATGCACGTCTATCGTGGTGAGAAGTCCAAGGAGGACAAGGAAAAGCGCAAGACTGATGAGCTTATTGGCGTTGTCAAAGAAGCCTTCCGAAATTCTTTCAAGCTCACTTACCAAGAGCTTTGTGAGGTTCTGATGCGGGAGATGGAAATCAAGGACAGAACTGCGAAGAAATACATCGCCTACATGAAAGAACAACGTATCTTAGCACAAGATACCAATGGCAACTATCAAAAAGGAGAACTATGCCGTACATAGATTATAAAACCAAAGATACTTGGCAAAAACGCCTGTTTGACAAGCTGATGAGTGTCGAGGATAAACTCGACCGGTTGCTTGTCCTGCAAGAGCAATCCGTCGATACAACTGTCCATCCACCCCTGAAACCGGAATATCTGGATATCATAGATGTATCCAAGATACTCAAAGTAGAACAAAAGACCATCTACAACTGGGTGTGGGCAGGGAAGATTCCTTATCTCAAAGCTAACGGACGATTGCTTTTCCTTCGGGAAGAGATAGATGAAATGTTGCGTAAACGAGATGGCTGGTAGCAGCAGACGACATACTGACGTGTTAGATTTTGGCAATATATTTGTTTTATTGCCAAAATCTAACTATCTTTGCACCGGACCATTAGTGATAGCAGAATGAATGTCAGTAATATAATTGTAGATTTTGCAAACACCAACAAGGAATTCAGAACGAATGACTTGTCTGAGTATCTTTCTGGGAAGATTGAACTTTCCAAGAAGATGTTGTCCTGGCACTTACGCAAGTTGCTGGACGAAAAAAAAATATTCAGAATAAGCAAAGGAGTGTATACAACAACCCCTAAAGCCATTTTCCGTCCTGTTCCTAATGCTCACTCCATTCGATTGTATAAGAAATTAAAGGTGGAATATCCCTTATTGGACTTTTGTGTTTATAACGGCGAAATCCTATCCGACTTACAGCATCACCTGTCGTACAACAACAATATCTATATAGAAACGGAGCGCGATGTCACTGAAATCATTTTCCACTTTGTACAGGATATGCACGAACGCAGTTTCCTTTCGCCAAAGGAGGATATTATGTCCGATTATATCCGGTTGGACAAAAGATCCTTTATTGTGAAGCCTCTTGTTTCAGAATCGCCCATACAGGAAGTAAACGGCATAAATGTACCAAGAATTGAGAAACTCTTGGTTGATATCCAATGTGACAGGGATTTCTTCTACCTGCAAGGTCAAGAGTCCTTGTACATGATGCAGAATGCCTTTGCCAACTATAATGTGAATATTGGCATGTTACTGCGATATGCCTCACGGCGCAATATTAAACCGCAAATAGAAAAATATATCAAGGAATTTGTATGATCAAGAAAGAATGTATGACCACCGAGTGGATAAAATCCATTTCTGTGCGTAACAAGTATAAAGACCTGAATCTGATAGAGAAAGTTATCAGGGCAATGTCGCTGTTGGAGATGCTGAAATTGTCAGGTTGCCCTTTCTGTTTCAAGGGCGGTTCGGCTCTGATGCTTATTTTGGGTGAATCCGCTCACCGACTATCCATCGACATTGACATTATCTGCCCACCCGGGACGGATATTGAGCCTTATTTGAAAGATATAGAAAAGTTCGGCTTCATATCTAAGACCCTTGATGAGCGGCAGCAGAGGGACACGAATATTCCCAAGAGCCACTCGAAATTCTTTTATCACATCGCTTATAAGAACGATGATAAACCTGCGTATATACTGCTTGATGTCCTCTACGAGGATTTACAATACCATGCGACTGAAGAAGTTGAGATTAAAGGCCCTTTTATAGAACTGGACGATGAGCCATTGAAGGTAACCGTGCCATCCGCTGACGACATTCTTGGTGATAAACTTACGGCATTTGCCCCCAATACCTCGGGTATTCCTTATATCAAGGGAGGTAGAGACCGCTCGTTGGAAATTATCAAGCAGCTATATGATGTAGGCAGGCTGTTTGAACATTCCGGTAACTTTCAGCACACTAAGGATACTTTCACCCAAATCGGGAAAATAGAATTGCAATACCGGGGCTTACCCGCTGAACTTTCACTCATTTATGAGGATATTAGAGAGACCGCATTGTGTCTGGCGACTAGAGGGCAAATTGGTAAAGGTGATTTCAAAATGTTACAAAGTGGCATTAAGAAAATAGACGGCTATATCTATAAGGGGAAATATCGCATAGAAGAAGCTATCGTGGATTCGGCTCGTGCAGCTTACCTTGTTACTTCAATAGAAAAATCAAATACAGAAATAGAGAAATACGATGGAAATCCGAACACCATACTTGCTATGGAATTGTCTCCTTCCGTCAATAATAAACTCAACAGATTGAAGAAAATACTACCTGAAGCATTTTTCTATTGGGTCAAGACAAGCGAACTATTACAAAAATAATCAGTTAGGTTTTGGCAATAAACAAGCGTTATTGCCAAAATCTAACCAGCTCAACAAATAACTACAAATACACTTCCATTAGTGTCTCCACTTGGGTCTGAAACTCTGCAAACGGCTATTCTCTTCTTTGTCTTGGACAGGGTTGTTCTCATTCTTCATTTTGGCAGGGTAATTGTTGCCGAGTAAATCTTTTTCTTGCTTTATTTCCCCTTTTTCTCCCTTTTCCTCATCAGGTGGAGCAAGGGTAAGAGCAATCTTTCTATCCAATTCGGCAGCTTCACTTTTAAGTGAGCGAAGTTCGTCTTCTTTCTTCCAAGAACTGTTAGCAATAATAGTATAAACATCTTTATTTGCAACAATCTTTGCCATTTCCTTCTCATGCGACTCTATCACCTTGGGAATACGCTCCAAGGCATTGATAAAGTTCTGACAAGCAAGTTTCGGATCCGAGGCCAGCTTACCGTTATTATAGGTATAGTAGATGCTCTCTTGCCCCTTGACAAAGAAGCGATTTATAGAGCAATCGAATAAATCTTTGGAAGTGCTCTCCGTCTTGACCATGATGGAGAAACCATAAATCTCACCGATTTTGTTGTACTCGCCCTTGGTTCGTGCCTTCTCGTCTATCTCCTGCAGGCGTGCAGCAATGACCTTGACGTCCGTACTGTCTTCCACGCCCTTGATAGTCAGTTTGTTGATGGGCTGTCCATCGGTATCACGTTCTACACGCTGCTCAAATAGAGCCTGGTCTGACTGTGCCTCTTTGATTTTGTCCGAATGGAAGGACACGGAACTCTCAATCTCAGCCAACTTGCCCGTTGCGGCGTCACGTTCACGGAGGAAGTTTTTGCGCTCTGACTCCAAGGTGGTGATTTTCTTGTCAAGCCTTGCTTTTTCCAAAAGGTCGGTGTTGCCTGAAAGTACAGCCACATACTCGGAAAAGTTCATTCCACTGTCCTCGTCCATTGAACCCTCGTCAATGGTACGACTACCCAGCGTGTTTGTCTTTAACTGATTGATGAAGAGCTGTTTATTGTGCAGCAGGTTGAACTTGTAGCTGTCCAAGGAACGCTCTACGGCATAGATGATGACATCTACCTTGTTGTCGGCAAACTCCTTGGCGACAAGATTTCCTTTTCGGATGGCACGCCCATTGCGTTGCTCAAGGTCTGACGGTCGCCACGGTGTATCGAGTTGATGGACTGCTACCGCCCGCTGTTGGGCATTCACGCCTGTTCCCAACATAGAAGTTGAGCCGAAAATGATGCGGATGTCGCCTCGGTTCATGGCATCCACCATTGCTTTCTTTGCCTTCTCATTCTTGCATTCCTGAATGAAACGTATCTCGTATGCTGGGATATGGTAGTCTTCCACCAACTTTCTTTTGATTTCCGAATAGATGTTGAAGTCTCCACCGGGCTTGTAAGTCCCCAAATCAGAGAAAACAAACTGCGTTCCTTTCTGTGCATCGTACTTCTGATAATAGTCATTCAAGAGTTTCGCACAATGACTTGCCTTGTTGTCAATATGATCTGAGTACGCATTTTCATCAATCATGCGTAAATCAAGGCTCATCTTGCGGGCGTAATCAGTCATTAAGAATTAAGGGAAACAGAGGGAAATGTAAGGAATGTAACTATTTGAAATAGTACCATTTAGCATTTTCTTGCTATTTTGAGGGTAAGCGAAAACGAGCATCAAACGGCAGGAGTTCCGTTACCAATTCGTAACCCATCAAGGAAAAAGCAAAAAGGGGTTACGAATTGAAGGTAAACAACTGTGTCATAGGCTTTTATTCTTCATCTTTCATTTTTCTGCATCGCTTGGGAATACTTGTTCATCTGTACCTTTGCAAGCAAAGGAAATTTAGAAAAAACGACAGAAAAATGAAAGAAAACAAACTCAAAGTATCGTTCTTCGTTCAGGCGAAACGAACCGACAAGAAAGGACTTGTGCCTGTCATCGGGCGCATCTCCGTAGGCAGAACCCATTCGGGGTTCTCCACCAAGTGTAAGACTCCGCTCGCTCTTTGGGACAGCCGTAAGCAAAGGCTCGTCGGCAAGAGTGCAATGGCAGTGTTTGTCAATCAGAAACTCGGTGAATGCACCGCACTCATCCACGCACGCTTTCACGAACTCAGTGAAAGAGGAGAATGCTTTACCGCCACAAACGTGAGGGATGCCTATCAGGGGCAAATCCACCGCCAAACCCTGCTCTTGGAGAGTTTCGGGGAGTACCTCACACAGACAAAGGAACGTATCGGTATCGACCGAGCCTTAAAGACGTTCAAACTCCGTACCTACCAACTCGTATGTGCAGAAGAAGCACAAGGTAAGCGACATTCCCCTTTCACAGTTGGACAAAGCCTTTATCGAGGGCTTTGAGTATTATCTCACCATCGAACGCAGACTGAAACGCAGCAACATATCCAGTACTTTGTCCACCTTGCAGACCATCGTCCGTATGGCGGTGAAGAAAGGTGTGCTGGACTTCTATCCGTTCTTGGGCTACAGTTACGAGCGACCAAAAGGCGAGCCGAGAAGCATCACGCAAGACGAACTACAAAAGATAATTGACTTGGAGATTGAGTGGGAAAACTACCGCATCGTCCGTGATTTGTTCGTCTTCTCCTGCTTTTCAGGACTGGCTATCTCTGACGTGCGCAATCTCAGAGAGGAAAACATCGTCTTGGAAGAGGGTGAACTCTGCATCAAGGGCAGACGCATGAAGACAAAGACTCCGTATCGTGTGCAGGTACTTCCTCCTGCTCTGACAATTATGAATCGCTATAGAGGCATAAGGGCAGGTTTTGTTTTTGAGGTGCCGACTACTGACATTATCCTCAATGGCATGCACCACATACAACGAAACATCGGCATGGAAAGCCCGCTGACCTTTCATATGGCTCGCCACACCTTTGCATCGCTTATCACGCTCTCGGCAGGTGTACCTATCGAAACGGTGAGCCGTATGCTCGGACACACCAACCTGAGAACAACACAGGTATATGCAGCGGTTTCCTCCGAAAGAATCCATCGGGACATGCAGAAAGTGCAACAACGCATACAAGATACATTCACCTTAAAACTTTGACATTATGGCACGAAGCACATTCAAGACACTATTCTATATCAATCGCTCCAAAGAGAAGAAGAACGGCAAATGTCCGATTATGGGGCGCATCACCATAGACGGAGAACAGGTGCAATACAGCACGGGAAAGGAAATCGCTCCCGAACTTTGGGACAGCCATAAGGGACGATGCAAGGGAACAGGCGAAGAAACAAAGGAAATCAACTGCTATCTGCAAGCCAAAGAGGAACAAGCCAAAGCGAAGTATCAGGAATTGATATGGCAGCGTGGTTATATCACAGCCGAACTGTTGAAGCGTGAACTCATGGAAGAAGACAAGCCCAAAGGTTTTCTTTTGGAGGAAGCACGACTTTTCATAGAGGAAAAGCGCTCATGCGTAGGACTGACGATTGCCAAGCCGGCTTTTGCTAATTACATCTATGCAGCGCAGCTCATTAAGTCCTATCTGCGTGAACGCTTGGGGCTGGAGGATATTCGCTACTCATCGCTTGACTATGGTTTTGTCGAAGGATTGGACTTCTACCTTAAATCAGAGCGCAAACTCTCCCTTGCCACCATTCAGATTGTGGTCATCTTTCTGCGGAAGCTCATCGGCATCGGGCAGCAGAAGAAATACATCCGCATCGACCCCTTTGTGGACTACAAGGCGGAACTACCACACCGAACACGCAGGTATCTCACAACCGAGGAACTGCAACGAGTACTACAAACGCCCATTATTGACAGGCAGTTTGAACGTGCAAGGCAGCTATTTCTTTTCTGTGCCTTTACTGGTCTGGCTCGTGTGGATATGCAACGGCTCATGCCGAAGCATATCATCCATAATTCAGACGGTACGAAGGAAATCCGCATCAAAAGGCAGAAGACGGACGTGGAAGCCATCATCCCACTCCTGCCCATTGCCAAACAGATTCTTTCACTCTATGTCAAGGACAAGAAAGCGGACGACTTGATATTCCCCAATCTCACAATAAGGAAAGCATCCTTTGCGTGTGTGAACATCGGGCAGATATGCAGAATAGAGAAAGGCTTGACCTTCCACATGGCTCGCCACACATTCTCGACCACGATTTGCCTTTCCAATGGTATTTCAATGGAAACGCTCAGCAAGATGCTCGGACACAGCAATATCGGTACGACACAAATCTACGGAAAGATAACCGACCACAAGATACAGGAGGATATGACTGCACTCACTGACAGGGAGCATACTGCCTTTGAAGGATATTGTGAGTCGATAGCACGGCAGAGCACAGTGAAGCAACAAGCTTAAGGAAGTAATTACCAAATATATTTTATTCATGATTTAAGAAGTAAGTTTACACTTTATAAACAGCCTTACGCAAAGTTCCTGAAGCCGTAATCGGTCGGGCAAAGATGTGGCGGTTGCCTTTACTTTCTTGCAAGGTCAAGTCCTGCCGATGGAGTGAAAAATCTCCACCGCAGGGCTTTTCTCTTCTATCTGCCGAGACCGTTTTCATTCAAGCTTAATTTTATTGTACGGTTGTATTTTTCGCTCCAACCTTGCGAAAGTAGGCTGACCGCCAAAGAGAAATGTCCGAACGAATACGGCATACTCAGGCTCTTTGGACGCAAGCGATAAAATAAATATTCTACCTGTCAATCGTACAGACGATTTATCTATCAAATCACAGAGAGATAGATAAATCTTACATTCGTCCAAACGGTCTATCGTTCGAGCTATCTATTTATCGAACTATCGGACGATCGATATGTCGAATTTTGGCGTAATGGACATTTGGTAGGCTGAAACCTCTCGGAATTCTTTTATTTACTACCTTTGCAGCATTTGAAAACCTATGAATAAAAAAACTGTATCTTCTGTAATAGCTCAAATGTTAAAAAGAATGGGCATCGACGTTCTGTTCAGATGTATTCCTGCAAGGATTGTGGTAGACAATTTCAAGGTGGTCTGCGTATAAATAATATTTCTCTATGGAATGACTATCTGACGGCAAATCGAACGATATCTGATCTATCCACTCTTTATAAATGTTCAGAGCGAACCATACGACGTAGGTTGGGCTTAATGGTAGATAGCTTTACTGCTACTTACCCCAAATCTGCAGTAATAATATTGGATACAACATACTTTTCCAGGACATTTGGTGTGATGCTTTTTCAGAATGCTTCATCAGGCAAAATACTCTATCGCAAGTTTGTCAAAAACGAAACTAACAGAGATTATCTTGATGGACTTTGGTATATTGCGGAACGTGGAACTATGATAAAAGCAGTGGTGTGTGATGGGCATATAGGACTTTTACAAGCTATAAGTTTCTGTCCCGTACAAATGTGTCAATTTCACCAATTTCAGATAGTTAGAAGACTCCTTACTAACAACCCACATTTGCCTGCAGGCGTTGAACTATTGGCATTAATGAGAAGGATGTTCTCTATGAGAAAAGAAGAGTTTATAACCGCTTTTGATAAATGGTGTGATAAATGGAAAGAGTTCCTAAATGAACGAACTCTCCTAATCTCGGGTAAGACAACTTATACACACAGAAGACTGAGAACTGCAAGACGTTCTATTAAGACACATCTGCCATGGCTCTATACGTGCGAGCAGCATCCAGATATACAAATACCTAATACAACAAACCTGTTGGAAGGATTTAACTCACAACTTAAAAGAGCACTGCATAATCATAATGGATTGAATGAAGCTAACAAGAAGATGTTTATAGATGGATTCATAAATACAAAAAAGTAGGCTGGAATAACCAGCCTACCAAATGTCCATTACTAAAACCCGAGAGGTTTTCAGCCTACCAAATGTCCATTACGCCCGAATTGTCGAACTCTCGAGAGTTACCTGCTTTCATTTTCGTTGATATGAAACGAACCGGCACCTCTTCTCATTACCGCAATCATACCATTCTTATACAGAACATAAGAGTTTTTCAGCGACGACTCCAAATCTGATTGGGAAAGCTACCAGCCTTTGCGCTTAAAGCTTAGGAGCTTTTCAGACGGACAAACTAACTTCTCTTCTCTTCCTTCTATTTCTTTGCTTTTCTGCGTTGCTTTGTTCAATGTCGTTCTACGCTTACCTTTGCACACGACAATAGTGGCAACAGACTGTATATGAGTTTGTTTGCCGAGCAACAATAACGTAATCAAAATAAAAAGAATGCAATGAAACTTATCATTATCGACCGCAAGGCATGGGAGCAGCACTGCTCCGACTTTGCAGACTTTATCCATCGTATCGAACAACTCATCGGCAATCCGCCCGAAAAGGACGAATGGCTCGACAACGAAACCATATGTCGCAGACTCGGCATCAGCAAGCGTACCCTGCAAATCTTATCGGGATACAGGCAGAATACCCTTTTCCATCATTGGGCATAAGTGCTATTATAAAGAGAGCGACATCACGGATTTACTGAACGCAAAAAGTGAATGAACTATGGCAGAGAACGAAATCATTACACAGAAAGACCCTCAGATGCAGATGTTTTCTCAGTTGATGGAGGGCACATTGAAGAAGTTGGAGCGTTTTGCACCACTGCTCGCCCTATGCTGGGCGGAGAGGTTTACCTCACGGGAGAGGAAGTTTGCAGCCTGTTACGTCTGAGCACCCGCACGCTTCAGGACTATCGGGACAACGGAACGATTGCCTACTGCAAAATCGGAGGCAAGATACTCTATAGGCAAAGCGACATACAAGCCATGCTCGAAAGACATTATTACCCAATACCCAAGAAGTCATGACAACCATAGAGGAAAAAAGGTGAGTGCAGTAACCGGCAAGAGCCTATCTGTTCCTTTCTTGATATTGGCAAGGTGTGTCTTTGTCCGACAAACTGTCATTTGTCCCACAAAGAACCTTGCCCCGAAAGGGGATTAAATCACTCCAAAGTCGCGATTAGATAACAAGCAAAACAAGTAAGATTATGCCTAAATTA
>SKDY01000305.1_pt1 | contig 42680 bp, 49 predicted proteins | sample 4826591 | NCBI WGS metagenome assembly SKDY01 (sample SAMN11008823, study PRJNA524170) | human gut metagenome | biome: Human fecal sample; material: Feces; isolation source: fecal sample from pouch patient p10, p22 | host: Homo sapiens | place: Israel: Tel-Aviv | collected 2016-06-15 | reverse complement strand
TTTTTGTGAAGAGTTGAAGTTAAAAGGTTATGACGTTAAAGCGACCCATAAGCAACAGCATGGACTTAATCAGTCTGTTAAAGATGCACATAATACAGCACCAAAAAGACAGAAAGGTGTTTATGAGGTTGTTGATGTTGGCTACGACCATTATCAGAACGATAAAACAAAGTCTAAGCAACATTTTATAAAGCTAAAGACTCTTAACAAGGGGGTTGAGAAAACATACTGGGGGGCTGATTTTGGGGACTTATGTTCGCGGGAAAACGTTAAAGCAGGTGATCTTGTCAGACTGAAGAAACTTGGTCAGAAAGAAGTAAAAATCCCGGCGCTCGATAAAAACGGTGTTCAGCATGGCTGGAAAACGGTTCACAGAAATGAGTGGCAGTTAGAAAATCTGGGGGTTAAGGGCGTAGACAGAACACCTTCAGCCAGCAAAGAGCTGGTACTGAACAGCTCTGATATGCTGCTGAAGCAACAACAGCGAATGGCGCAGTTTACGCAGCAGAAAGAATCCACGTTACAGTCAGAACAGAAGCTGAAAACAGGGATTAAGTTTTTGGGCTTATAATATTTAATGTATTGATTATGCAAGAAAAATATTTATTTTAGTTCGCTTGCGCATCTTTTCGCCTTAAAAACAGATCGAAATTCTGCGTTTTAGCTATCATTCGATCTATCGATCTAAAAAACAGATCTGCAAAAGATTAATATTCTGCGTTTTATTGAATATGTGGAATAAATGAAAGTAAAATCGATTTATTGAGATCGAAAGATCTGTTTTATGTATTGAACTTAGCATAAGTCACTTGTAGTATAAACTTCGCGCAATAGTAAAAAGTCTCTCTTCATAGGGGCGTGATTTCTCACAAGCAACCACGGTTGGCTTGTGTTTTGTCACATCTGTATATCGGGGATTGAGTATGAAAGGACAGAAACAGTTTTACCTGCTTCAGTGTTCTCCGCATTTTCATCAGTCGGTTCTGTTGCAGTTATCCCGGAGCGGTATCGCTTACTACAATCCAGTTATACGCACTTTCTATAAGAGGCGTGACTGTAGTGCATACAGGGGACAAATCATGCCAATGTTTCCCGGTTATGTATTCGTTCTTCTGGATTTTGAGGTTGCACATCCATCCTGCTTTACCCGGATGAAAAATGTTTATGGACTGGTCAGTTTTGGTGAATATCCTGCTGAAGTTCCTCTGAGTGTCATAAATGAAGTAAAAGAGCAGGAGAAGATTTTTTCGATGAATTTAAGCCTGATGAATAACTCCTGTCTGGCAAAAATACTTCTCCTTGCAGACGCTTCAAAGCGTGGACAAGTCTTTGCCGACTATGTGTGTAACAGAAAATACGACAGGTTAAAAAATGACAGCTATAAAAGGAAAGCGGAAACCGCAACGCAATGTACTCTACCTTCCTACAGAAGTTCGTGTTGAAGTTGAAAAAATTGCAATTGAAATAAGTTTCAAGAGGGGGCGACGTATCTCTGATTCTGGTTTTGTTCAGTATCTTATTAAAAAATACAAATCTCAGGCGATGAAAGAACTTATTCATGGGGCTGATATTCCTGACGAGTGATAGCCCCCGGTGTTCTGAATGTGGAATATTTATGTTATCTACTTCTACTTTTCTTGTGCTTGCCATGCAATGCGCTGCCAGCGTTCATCCCGACACAACGCACGAAGTCGCCAGGGTTGAATCAGGTTTTAACCCATATGCGATTGCGGAAATAATACCAAAGGTTAAACGCAAACCTGGTGATAAAGGCGTAGTATCTTACTTTCCTGAATCAAAGGAGGCAGCACTTAAGATCGTTAAAAACATTGAATTACGGAATCATCGTTACTCTGTAGGACTTATGCAAATAACGAGTACCAATTTTGCAAAGTTTGGTACAACAGCAGAGAAAATGTTTGATCCATGCGAAAATCTTAAGGTATCAGAAAAAATACTGGTTGACTGTTATAAACGAGGTGGCGACTTAGTGCGTGGGCTGAGTTGCTATTATTCCGGCAATCCAGAAACAGGAGTAAAGCCAGAACCTGAATTTAATAATACAAGTTATGTACAACGTATAGGATTTAGCCCTCCTGATAATAAAAAAAGTTTTATTGTTCCTTCTGTAAAGGAAATGATTAAAAAGGAGAATAAGACGACTATCACACCTGAAGAAATCATTATATATCCTCAATACGCCATGCGTGGCACTGTATCAAAAGAAAAGGAAACAAAAGATGTTGAAATCAAATCTGAATAAACGTTATTTAACGCTTTCTCTATTTATGGCTGCGTTGATGCTTTGTGTTGCAGAACCTGCTTTTGCGGATGATGTGTCTACGAAGACAACTGGTTTTTTACAGAAAATAATTGATTTTTTAACGGATATTCGTAAGCCTGCAATTACAATTATTGCTCTTGTTATTGGGTATATTGCGATATTTTCTCGTCAACATACCTCATGGATAGTCCCACTTGTTATCGGAATTATCATCTTTATTGTCGCACCATATATTCCTGACTGGCTTGCGTAATTAAAGGATGGGCGCACTATGAGTACTCTTTTTAAAGGTCTTACGCGCCCTGCTTTAATAAGGGGGCTGGGCGTTCCGCTCTACCCCTTTCTTGGAATGTGCATTATTTGTGTTCTGCTTGGTGTCTGGATTCATGAGGCTATGTATACCCTCATTCTTCCTGGCTGGTATGCCATCAGGCGTGTAACACAGTTTGATGAACGCTTTTTTGACCTTCTGTATCTGAGAACTCTTGTCAAAGGGTATCCTTTATCAAACAAGCGATTCAGCGCAGTCCATTACGCGGGGAGCCAGTACAACGAAGTTGATATTTCAAAAGTGGATAACTTTATGAAGCTGAAAGACCAGTCTTCTGTTGAAGAGTTAATTCCGTACTCTTCACATATCACTGATAATATTATCGTTACAAAAAACCGGGATTTGCTGGCAACCTGGCAGATAGACGGTGCTTACTTTGAGTGTGTTGATTCTGAAGATTTGTCAATTCTGACAGATCAGCTTAATACGCTTATACGTAGCTTTGAAGGGAAATCTGTTACGCTTTATCCTCATCGTATCAGGTGTAAAAAGGGCGTCAGACCAGTATTTAACAGTAAAATTCCTTTTGTGAACAGAGTAATGAATGATTATTACGAGTCATTCCCTCAGTCTGAATTTTTCGAGAATAAATTATTTCTGACGATTTGTTTTAAACCTTTTACTACGGAAGATAAAGTAACACATTTCTTTTCACGCAGTAAAAAACAAAAAGATATCTTTAAAGAGCCTGTTAATGAAATGAATGAAATTTGTGACAGGTTGAATACCTATCTGTCCCGTTTTCATTCCCGACGTCTTGGGCTTTATGAAGATCATGGGGTTGTTTATTCAGATCAGTTATCTCTGTTCCAGTATCTGCTTTCTGGTCGATGGCAAAAGGTCAGGGTTAGCAGTAGTCCGTTTTATACATATCTGGGAGGAAAAGACCTGTTCTTTGGTAATGATGCCGGACAAATTACCGCGTCAGACCATGCCCGGTATTTTCGTTGCATAGAGATTAAGGATTATTTTCAGGAGACGGATGCCGGTATTCTGGATGCTCTGATGTATCTCCCCGTTGAGTATGTCGTGACATCGTCCTTTACTGCGATGGATAAGCAGTCAGCGATTAAGGCGCTGGATGATCAGATCGATAAGCTGGAAATGACAGATGATGCTGCCAAATCTTTGCTGGCAGATCTGAAAGTCGGACTGGATATGGTTTCCAGTGGATATATTTCTTTCGGGAAATCGCATCAGACCCTGGTTGTCTTTGCGGATTCACCGGAGCGTCTGGTGAAAGATACCAATATCGTGACTTCCACTCTGGAAGATTTGGGGCTGATTGTCACTTATTCAACACTGAGTCTTGGTGCAGCTTATTTTGCTCAACTACCAGGAAATTATACGCTTCGCCCTCGTCTGAGTACCCTCAGTAGTCTTAATTTTGCCGAAATGGAAAGTTTTCATAATTTCTTTTCAGGAAAAGAAAAAGGAAATACCTGGGGGGAAAAACTGATTACTCTCCGGGGGTCAGGTAATGATATCTACCATCTGAATTACCATATGACGACTGAACATCAGAATTTCTTCGGTAAGAACCCGACGCTGGGGCATACCGAAATTCTCGGTACGTCTAACGTGGGTAAAACCGTATTACTGATGACAAAAGCATTTGCTGCCCAGCAGTTCGGTACGCCGGAATCATTCCCTGCAAACAGAAAACTGAAAAAACTGACCACGGTTTTTTTCGATAAAGACCGGGCAGGTGAAGTCGGTATACGGGCAATGGGGGGATCTTATTACCGGGTGAAGGAGGGAGAGCCGACAGGCTGGAATCCTGCCGCACTGCCGCCAACAAAACGTAATATCGCTTTTATGAAGGACATGGTGAGGCTGCTTTGTACTCTCAACAGTGAGCCGCTCGATGATTACCAGAACAGCCTGATTTCAGATGCGGTTGAACGTCTTATGCAACGGTCAGATCGCTCTTATCCTATCAGTAAACTACGGCCTCTTATCCAGGAGCCGGATGATACTGAAACCAAACGTCATGGACTTAAAGCCCGTCTTAAGCCGTGGACGCAGGGGGAAGAGTTTGGCTGGGTGTTCGACAATCGGGAAGACACGTTTGATGTCGATAACCTGGATGTTTTCGGTATTGATGGAACGGAGTTCCTGGATAATAAGGTGCTGGCCAGTGCTGCTTCATTCTATCTCATCTATCGGGTCACTATGCTGGCCGATGGTCGCAGGCTTCTTATCTACATGGATGAGTTCTGGCAATGGATCAATAACGAAGCGTTCAGGGACTTTGTTTACAACAAGCTGAAAACCGGACGTAAACTCGATATGGTGCTTGTCGTAGCCACACAGTCACCGGATGAACTGATTAAATCACCCATTGCGGCAGCGGTTCGTGAGCAATGCGCCACTCATATCTATCTGGCAAACCCGAAAGCCAAATGTAGTGAATATGTTGATGGTTTGCAGGTCAGGGAGCTTTATTTTGACAAAATTAAAGCTATCGATCCGCTGTCCCGCCAGTTCCTTGTTGTTAAGAACCCACAGAGGAAAGGTGAAAGTGATGATTTTGCTGCTTTTGCCAGACTGGAGCTGGGAAAAGCAGCGTATTACTTACCGGTTCTCAGTGCATCAAAACCCCAGTTAGAACTGTTCGATGAAATCTGGAAAGAAGGAATGAAGCCGGAAGAGTGGCTTGATACCTATCTGGAACAGGCGAACCTGATTTGAGGAATCACCAATGAAAAAGCAAATTATGGCGGCATTCGTCGCTTCACTGATTGTTATTTCCGGCGCTCAGGCAGGGATACCTGTTGCCATCGACGCCAACCCTGAATGGGCGATTGAAGCCGGACGATGGACAGAACGCCTTAAGCAATGGGCGGAAACGGTAAAACATTACGAAAATCAGATAAATGCGTACAAACAGGAGCTGCTGTCAAAAACGGGTATCCGTGATGTGCAGGGACTGGTGCAGTCCGCACAGTCAGTGAGTCAGGAACTGATGCAGATTTATGATCAGGGGAATGCTTTTATTGACGATTACATTAAAAATCCTGAAGGGGCGTTATCGGAACAGGCCAAATCGTTATTGTCAGATTACAAAGTAACGGATACCTGCCAGAACCTGGGATATTCCGGCGACCTGGTACGGGGATGTGAAGCGACGTTCCTTTCTCAACTGGCAAGTGTGGAATACGGTAACAAGCTGGAGAGCAAGCTTCGTCAGGACAACCAGACGATGAAAGACCTTATTGATCAAGTCAAAAATGCGAAGGATACGAAGGCCACGCAGGATGCAACAAACGCTGTTGCACTTGAACAACTGAAGTTCGAGAAGCTCAAATTTCAGTATCAAATGTATCGCGATAAGCAGCGAGATCTTGCAGAATATAAAGAGAAGATGGCTCAGGCAGCTTTCAGAAAACAGCAACGTGAAGCCGTGCCACCTTCTTACAGAAAAGCTTATATGGCAATGAAATCATATGAGGATGATTAAATGAAAAGTATCGCTACTGCTGGCCTTGTCATTATATCTGTTTTTAGTCTTTCTGGATGTTTTGAAGAAACAAAATCGGTTGATTGGTGGCTTGCACATCCGAAGGAGACATACAAAAAATTTGAAGAGTGTCAGAAGTCTGGTAGCGATTCTGATAATTGTAAGAACGTTAAGCGAGCACATTTGTCTTTTGAACGGAGAAAGGCGGTTGGTTTACCAATAAATTGAGGGTGATGTATGGGGATTGTCACTGGTATACCGGATGGTACTGATTTATCAGGTAATGTAACCTCTCCCGCAAATGCGGGAGGTGTTTCTGGATTTGATTCTGATTTTTTTCAGACAACTCATGAAATTATATTTAATATTCTCAACAAGAGTATATCTGGAAAATTAAGTGAATATTCAGATGTGGCTTATACTCTTGGTAAATATGGAGTTTCTCTGTATGTTTTATGGTATGCTTTTACTGTATTAGCAAGGAAACAACAGACACCTGTACCTGATTTTATCTGGAATATCTGTAGGTTTTACATAATATTGCTTTTTGTTAAGAATACAGGGGGAATACTTACATCAGCAACAGATGCTATTGATGGATTGAAAAATACATTGGCAGGGGGAGAGCCGTGGGTATGGATGGATCAGTTATGGGTGAAGGTTATACAAGTTGCAACTCTTATTTTTGATAAAGATACATCTACTGTGCCTGTTGCCGGTGGGATTGGTGCTTTATTAACTTATGTCGGTGGTGTTTTGGCATTATTGCTTTGTTCTATAGTATTTGCATCTGCTGAATTAACATTACTATTACTTTCTGTCACTGCGCCAATATTTATCATGTGTCTGATGTTTGGTTTACTTCGGCAAATGTTTAATAGCTGGCTACAGCTTAATTTTAGCTCGTTACTGGTTTTTCTATTTGCAGCATTAGCACTAAGAGCTGGGACATGGCAATTAAACATGGCATTAAGTACGTCTATTGCTACAGCATCAGAAAACAATCTTCTTCAAACGGGAGTAACTTCATTAGCTGCTGGCATTTTCATGGCCTGGATTATCTGGCAGGCGAAAAGTTATGCTTCACAGATTGCAGGTGTGGGTGTTGAAGGTGCCATGCAGGGCGCAGCCGCTATGGGGATTGGTGCTGGCGTTTTCGGTGCATCCCGTATGGCGCGTGGCGCACTTGGTATGGGCAGAAATGCCGGTATTGGTGCATGGAAAGGTCTGCGTCGTCAGGAAGGCGGGTTTGGTCAGTCTCCGGGAATAACGGGTAAGACCGCTAACCTGGCCGGACAGGGCGTTAATATTGGTGCCAAAAAGCTTCGTCAGGCAGCTATTGAGAGGGCAAAGAAAATGTATGGAGGGTGATTTAATTATGAGTGTTGATACCATTTTAAATGTTCTTTTCATAATTAACGGGCTTGTCGCGATCTATTTTCTTTGTTCAGACTGAGTCTTCTGTAAATATTAATCTGTTATACAGGTGTTCATATTATGAAACTACTTATTGTGGCTTTCGTGACGCTTTGTCTCGCTGGTTGTCAGGCGTCACATAAACTACCGCCCGTTTCCGGGAAAAGCGAACCTGTTAATTCTGCTGAGGTAATGCAAAATGGAATTTAAACTTCCCGGATTTAAAAATAAAAAAGACGTTACTGACTCATCAGTTTCGTTTGAAGAAAAAAACATTGCACTACAGGAGAGAATGAATCGTATTTATAAATTCGGTGGTATCGGAGGCATGTTAATTGGTGGGCTGTCTTTACTTGCATTAAATGCAGCATTACCACTGAAAACAACAGTTGTTGATGCCTACCTTATCGATAAGGTTACAGGTGTGGCTGAACGTCTGACTTCTGTTAAAAAAGAAAATCTTTCTGAAAACGAAGCCATTGCCCGATATTTTATCACCCAGTATATAAAACATCGTGAAGGTTATAATTTTTTCAGTCTCCAGCATGATTATGATTATGTAATGGCTTACAGCGCGGAGAATGTCGCGGCAGATTATAACGCATTATTTAACAGTGAACAGGCACCAAAACTTGTTTATAACAAAGCAGAAAAAACGGCAATGGTTCAGGATAATCCATCTGTCATAATTTCACCTTCGTCACGGGCAGATGATAAAGATATCGGTGCGTATATTCGTTTTCGTCTGACCATCAGGGATGTTGCTACCGGACAAACCCGCCAGGAGTTCTGGAATGTTCGCCTGACTTATCGTATCGAACCGCAGGTTGAAATGGTGTCAGGGGAACGTAATAACAATCCTCTTAAATTCGTTGTAACAAGCTACGTTCGCGATAAAGAAGCCAGAGGTTAATAATATGAAAATGAATAAAGGAGCGTTAATTATGGCGCTTCTGATGGCGGCGCACGTCTGTCATGCAGCTGTTCTTCCTTCAGGCAGTCGCTTTGACCCACGCAATCAGATAGTCAGTTATAACCCCAATAATACCACCATAATTAACAGTGCCGTTGGATACACCACCACACTGGTATTTGATGAAGATGAAACAGTTATCAGTGCCAGAACTGGTTTTCCGCAGGGATGGGCGGTTAATAAAGAAGATAACCTGGTATACCTGGAAGTTCGTCCTGTTAAACAGACTGTTCAGAAAAATAATATGGATGAAAACGGTAATACCTCTTCTGAATCCGTCAGTGTTGCTCTTGACCCGGAAAATGAGCTTGAACGCTGGCGAACGAATTTGTTTGTTCGCACCACGAAGCGTAATTACAGCATGGAGCTGAACGCCCGGACGTTCCGGCAGCCGGAGAAAATTGCGTTTGTGGTGAATTACCAGTATCCGCAGGAACGCCGGAAGGAACAGGCCGAAATTGAGAAGAAACGCACAGAGGCTCTTGCCAGACGCCAGGAGGAGCAGGCAATCAACCGTTCCCTGGAAAATGCGAAATCGCCCCGTAATTGGCAGTACTGGAAGCGGGTTGCTGAAGGCAGCCAGGATATCAGCCCTGATTATGCATATGACGATGGCCGTTATACCTGGTTTGGCTTCAGTCCGTTAAAGAAAATTCCCAGCATCACTGTGATGAACGGTACACAGGAGACACTTACCGATCCTGTGGTTAAACAGAGCGGGAGTTTTACGGTAGTTGGCGTACCGGTAGATAAGCGTTTTGTTTTACGTCTTGGTGAGCAGGTGGTGGGGATTGAGAACCAGGGCTTCGGAAAAGTACGTTTACCAGCCGGAGATACGGTATCCCCGGATGTTAAGAAAGAGGTGATCCAGTGACTGAACAGGAAAATAAAATCCCGACTGCAACCGAAATTGAACAGCAGCTACGGGAACGCAGACAGAAAGAACTGGAACAGGCCGGGAAGACTCCGGTAGAAGAGCCTGGCAAGCCAGCATTGCAGCTTGGTATTGAAAAACTTAAAAAGTCACGTAAAGGGATGATTATCCTTGTCGTGGGTTTTCTTCTGCTTGCTGCCGGTGTTTCTGTTTATTATATCCCGTCCATTATCCGTTCTGTGTCGTCAGGGGATGAGAAACCCGCAAGTCAGCCGCTTGCAACCGGAGCGGCTAAACGTCAGACCGGACTGAGCGAAGATATCGATCCTTTTAATACCGCCCAGAAAAAAACAGAGAAACCTGAGGAAGAAAAAGTCATTTCTTCTGAAAAGACTGAACCGCCGGTAAATAAACAGCAGAGTTTCAGCCGTGCACTTGACGTTTCTCTTGATGGCAGCCAGGCGGGAAACAGCCGCAGTTCAGCGGAAACGTCAGCCTCACATACTGCGGCCAGTGAGCCAGAAAGCGATAAAAAGGATGAAGTAAAAGCAACCGCGCAGACTACCGAATCTGTACCACTGGCGAAAATAACGAAGCTACCGTATGACCCAAATTTGTTTATCCCGGAAGGAAGAGCAATTCCCTGCTCACTGGACAGGCGTTTTGTTTCTGATCTGGCGGGGAAACTGGAATGTACGATCAACAGCGATATATACAGCGCCAGCGGCAATGTAAAACTTATCGAAAGAGGAACCGCCGCAAAACTGATGTATAAGGCCGGGTCTTTAAATCATGGACAAGGGCGTGTGTTTGTTATGGCTTACAAGCTACGTACCCGCAGTAAGCCTTTTATTGATATTCCACTGGTTGACTCACAGGCGGCTGGCGCGTTAGGCGAAGCCGGTGCTTCAGGCTGGATTGACACTCATTTCAGTGAACGTTTTCTTGGTGCAATGATGGTCGGGATGATACCGGATTTAAGTCAGGCGGCCAGTGGTATTGCTCAGAATAACAGGGACAGTCAGACGGACTATACAGCTAACAGCCGCCAGGCTTTTGCTGATATAGCACGCGAAGCATTTTCTAATAGTGTGAATATCCCGCCAACGCTTTATAAAAATCAGGGAGAAATTATTACTCTGATTGTCGGTCAGGATCTGGATTTTTCAGGTATTTATAAACTGAAAATGAAAGGGGGTTAATGTGAATAACGAAAACAGACATCTGATTTATGATGTGGTTAACGACTATTTTTATCACTGGCTGAATGAGATTGATGGTGTCACGGAAATCGCTGTTAACCGACCAGGAGAAATATTTATAAAGGTCAGGGGAAAGTGGCAATGGTATGAACAAAAGATGAGTTACAGTGATTGTCTTTCTTTTGCATCCACACTGGCTGATTTTCATGACGGCGGTTCAGTGACTCCTGAATATCCCCTGCGTTCTGCTACGCTTCCGGGTGGAGAGCGTGTTCAGGTTGTGATCCCACCGGCAACTGAAAAAGATACTGTTTCTATAACAATCCGTAAGCCGTCAGGTATTTTTATCAGTCATGACAAATTTATAAAACAGGGCTTTTATTCACGCGTCGGTGGTTTAAGTGGTGACTCCGTTATGGAAGATAATATTTCTGCTTTAATCACTTCCGGATATTTTGAACGGGTTATACCTGAATCACTGAGTCAGGGGAAAACGATAGTTTTCTGTGGAGGGACGGGGTCAGGTAAAACCACCTTTGCAAATGCCTGTCTGGAATATATACCGCATCATCTGCGGTGTATTTCTATTGAAGATACTGATGAGGCAAAATTCAGATTCCATAAAAACCATGTAAAACTTTACTATCCGGCAGAGGGTGAGAGTAAGGTTATTACCTCAGCGAGTCTTCTGCGTTCCTGTTTTCGTATGAATCCGGACAGGATTCTGATGACAGAAATCAGGGGAGCTGAGGCATGGGATTTTCTGAAAGCATCGAGTTCAGGCCATGCAGGAAACATTACCACCGTTCACGAAAGTAGTCCTGAATATGCCGTGCTTGGGATTGTCCAGCGATGTTATATGAATCCTGAATGTCAGAATCTACCATTCAATGTCATTTTAAGACGTGTACTGAGTAATATTGATATTATCATGAGTATTAAATACCTTGATGATGAAGATTTTCGGTTCGCTTCCGGTATTTACTACAAACAACTTCATTTTGATGACTATTTCAGAAAACTGAAGGAGTGATTATGTCTTTAAAACTCCCCGATAAAGGCCAGTGGGCTTTTATCGGTCTGGTTATGTGTCTCGTGACATATTATACTGGTTCTGTTGCTGTTTACTTCCTGAACGGAAAAACGCCGCTTTATATATGGAAAAATTTTGATTCCATGCTCCTGTGGCGAATAATAACAGAGAGTAATATACGGACAGATATCAGGTTAACCGCTATCCCCTCTCTTTTATCAGGTATGGTTTCGTCTCTCATCGTGCCTGTTTTTATTATCTGGCAACTGAATAAAACGGATGTTGCTCTTTATGGTGACGCGAAGTTTGCCAGTGATAATGATTTAAGAAAATCGAAACTTCTGAAATGGGAGAAAGAAAACGATACTGATATTCTCGTCGGGGCATATAAAGGTAAATACCTGTGGTATACCGCACCAGATTTTGTATCACTTGGCGCAGGAACCCGCGCAGGTAAAGGTGCCGCCATTGGTATCCCTAATCTTCTGGTCAGAAAACACTCTCTGATTGCGTTAGATCCAAAACAGGAATTGTGGAAAATCACCAGTAAGGTGCGTGAAATACTGCTGGGTAATAAAGTTTATCTGCTCGACCCTTTCAACAGTAAAACACACCAGTTTAATCCCCTTTTCTATATTGATTTAAAAGCGGAGAGTGGGGCTAAGGATCTGCTTAAACTGATTGAAATTCTGTTTCCGTCTTATGGCATGACAGGGGCAGAAGCGCACTTTAATAATCTTGCGGGTCAATACTGGACAGGACTGGCTAAGTTACTTCATTTCTTTATTAACTATGAGCCGTCCTGGCTTAATGAGTTCGGGCTTAAACCCGTTTTCTCAATCGGTTCTGTCGTCGACTTGTACAGCAATATTGACCGGGAACTGATACTCAGTAAGCGGGAAGAACTGGAGGGAACAAACGGGCTTGATGAAAACGCGTTGTATCATTTGCGCGATGCCCTGACCAAAATCAGGGAATATCACGAAACGGAAGATGAACAGCGTTCAAGCATTGATGGTTCTTTCCGTAAGAAAATGAGCCTGTTTTATCTCCCAACCGTTCGTAAATGTACTGATGGTAATGATTTCGATCTCCGTCAGTTGAGACGGGAAGATATCACTGTTTATGTCGGTGTTAATGCGGAAGATATATCTCTGGCTTACGATTTTCTGAACCTGTTTTTCAACTTCGTTGTTGAAGTGACATTGCGTGAAAATCCTGATTTTGATCCCACCCTGAAACATGACTGCCTGATGTTTCTTGATGAGTTCCCTTCGATTGGTTATATGCCAATTATTAAAAAGGGATCAGGGTATATTGCAGGTTTCAAACTTAAACTGCTGACAATTTATCAGAATATCAGTCAGCTAAATGAAATCTATGGTATTGAGGGAGCCAAAACACTGATGAGTGCTCATCCCTGCCGTATTATCTATGCTGTCAGCGAAGAGGATGATGCCGCGAAGATATCAGAAAAACTTGGGTATATTACCACTACATCAAAGAGCACAAGCAAGAGCCGGGGACGATCAACTTCACAGGGCGAATCAGAAAGTGAAGCCCGAAGAGCACTGGTGCTTCCACAGGAACTGGGAACGCTGGACTTTAAAGAAGAGTTTATCATCCTGAAGGGGGAGAACCCTGTTAAAGCAGAAAAGGCACTTTATTACCTTGATCCGTATTTTATGGACAGGTTAATGAAGGTCAGTCCTAAACTGGCATCATTGACGATGGAACTAAATAAGACGAAAAAAATATTTGGTGTGAAAGGGCTTAAATATCCGTCAAAAGAAAAAATGCTCTCCGTAGGAGAGCTGGAGTCTGAGGTTTTGCTATGAAAAAAATACTTATGATCAGTATTCTTGTCCTCACAGCCTGTTCCTCTCCACCTGAACCGCCACAGGTTGAATGGGAAAAAACGCCTGAAGTTATGAATACACAAATAATGAACTGGAAACCAACATCCGGTGTTATTAAATCAGATAATATAAATTCCTCATGGAGTAAGGTGTTGCCTGATTTTAAACCAGAAAACCGTCTTTACGATGATTCTGTTTTTTATGCCGTTGCCCATTCTGAAAAAATAGTTGTAAGGACATCTTCTTTTGATAATTACTGGTCAGCGAAAGACTGGCTAAGAAAAAATGGTGCAACAGGTGTTATTGAATATCAGCCACTAAAAAGATGGTTGAATAATGACTATGTTGAAATTTATCTGTCAAGAATAAATATTCAGAGGTTACTATGAAAAGGATATGCAAAGGTCTAATCGTAATTTTTACTGTGTCCTTGTTTACAGCGCCAACGTATGCGGCTGATCCCTGTAAATCCGTTTTTTGTCTTTATGGTAAAGCTGTCGGTAGTAGCGGAGGGAGTGAGTGCAGTAGTGCAGAAAAGGATTTTTTTAAAAATGTTGAAAAGAAAAAGGGGAAAATCCGCTGGGGTAAAACATTTGATCTCCGTAAGAATTTTTTAAATCAGTGTTCAACTGCAGACCCGGCTGCAATCTCACTGATCATGAGTAAGTTTGGTCGCGTCAGAGGCTGATTAAAACCTGATACCCGCGCCAACGGGTATCAGGGGACTGCAAGTATCACATACCGCGCCAACGGAATGTGATGATTAGTTACAATCACTGAGGTTAGAAATGAAAGTAACCAAATCTATTATAGCTGTTTTATTGTGCTTATCTGCTGGTAGTGCATATGCAGATTGTGAGTATTACCTTACAGGTAACAAGGAAACTCTTAATATTTCGGATTGTGTTGATGGTGTAAAAGGCATAGCCAATAGTGCGCTGTCAAACTCACAGAATGCTCACAATGTTGCAAATGGTGCTGCTTCTACAGCCCAAAATGCGCAGTCTGTCGCGAATACTGCTGCGTCTACTGCGCAAAACGCGCAAACAGCCGCGAATAAAGCTCAGGCAACAGCAAATGAGGCTAATTCAGCGGCCCAAAATGCACAGAACACAGCGAATACGGCGCAAAATACAGCGAACTCTGCTAATACGGTTGCTCAAAATGCTCAATCGACAGCTAACCAGGCAATCCAGGATGCGGTAGAAAAAGCCGAAGCGGCAGAAAAGAACGCAAACAACTATACAGACAATAAAATTACAGATGCTAAAAATGAACTGAATACGAATATTGATAGTGCGAAGAATGACGCGATCAATTCGTCGAACAGCTACACCGACAGCAAAATCAGTGATGCGAAGACGGAACTGAACGCCAATATTGATAAGGCGAAGAATGACGCGATCAGTTCATCCAACAGTTACACTGACAATAAAATCAGTGACACGAAGACGGAGCTGAATGCCAGTATTGACAAGGCGAAGAACGACGCGATCAGTTCATCAAATAGCTACACTGACAATAAAATCAGTGACACGAAAACAGAGCTGAATACCAATATCAACAATGCAAAAAATGAGGCAATCAGCACATCAAACAACTATACGGATAAGAAATATCAACAAGGTATCAGTTATACCAATGAAAAATATGAGCAAAGCATACAGTATGCTCAAAATGCAGCCGATAAAGCTGAACAAAATGCGAATAACTATACAGATAACCGATTCAGTCAGTTAAGCAATCAGTCAAATCAGCGGTTCGAACAATTAAACAGTAAAATTGAACGTGCGGAAAAACGCCTTAATGCCGGTATTGCAGGTGTAACAGCAATATCATCAATCCCGTATGTTGCTGAAAATAGTTTCTCATATGGTATTGGTGTTGGTAATTATCAGAATGGAAATGCGATTGCAGCAGGCATTCAATATAAAACGTCATTAAACACAAACGTGCGCCTTAATGTTTCATGGGATTCATCTCATAACACTGTACTTGGCGCAGGTTTTGCGGGTGGCTGGTAATAAATTATCTATGTGAAAGGAGATAAAAATGAAACCATTGGTTTATGCAATGATTCTGTCACTGACGACCTTTTCTGCTTTTGCAAAACAGAACTCGGCTAACAGTCAGAAAACTGGTGCAAGTAATATGGAAAGACAAAGCTATGAGAATACCGATGCGGGGAAAAAACAAGCTGAATGGATGAAAGGTAAATTAGTTAAATCTGATTGTTCTCCAGCCATGAATCGTATTGGCTGGTCAGAAGGTTGTAAGTAATCATCAATGATAACCTCGCAGATTCCAGATTTTAATCTGGATTTTGCGGGGTTGAACAACCGAAGGGCGTTAGTATTTTATGAAAATTATATTAATAACATTTATTTTTCTGTTTACTGTTTTTCAGTCTGCAAATGCAGGTGGAATACCTGGTGTGTTCACATTAAACCTGGAAATCCAGGGGAAAGTTATTCGTGTTCTCGATGGCGATACCATCGAAGTTTTACAGGACAAACAGGACAAAAAGCCTGTCAGGATTCGCCTGGCAAACATCGATGCACCGGAGAAAAAACAGGCTTTCGGGCGCTGGTCAGCAAATCAGCTTAAAGCTCTGCTTGCAGCACAGCCTGTTACTGTGACGTATACGCAGAGAGACCGCTACGGACGCATTATCGGTCGTGTGTTCACGACGAACGGCACAGATGCCAGCCGCTTTATGGTTAAGTCTGGCGCTGCATGGGTATATGAACGTTACAACGCGGATGAGTCATTACCGGCTCTGCAACGGGAAGCGCAGGAACAAAAACGAGGTTTATGGGCTGACAGTAATCCGGTTCCACCGTGGGAATGGCGACATAAACAGAACTGACGCGCGTTGCTTGTCCAACCCCTCCACTACCTTAAATAAATTTCAGGCAGTGTCACGGTTTTAAATATACATGGTGCGCTTATGGGTAAATTAACTCTGGTAGAGCAGGCTTTACGGCTTCACAAAGAATATTACGGTGAAGATAATTTTGGAACTGTCGTAAAGGATTGTGATTACTATCCTAAAGTGGCAGAGATTTTTATAAACAGAAAGAACCGTAAAATTTATTCGAATCTGGATATCGAACCTGTTGCTTCAACCGTTGTTCATACGGGAAGTAGCCCTGTTATGGCTAAAGCCGGGAGAATTAAAAAACTTATGTTCAAAGATGGTTCTGGTGCATACAGGATTCATCTTGGTCAAAATGAAGTTGTTCATATTATTCGCTTCATTCTTAACTCTAAAGTCAGGATGGAGTACGCCGTTGGGACTACTAAAAGTATGTCAATGCTCCACAATCTTTGCGAGGCAGGCCGCGCTAAATTAAACCGCTCATTACCACGTAAAGGTATCTGGAAACTTGGGTACTATGATGGTGTTTATTATCACGGTAAGGCAAGAAAGGAGGAAATTGAAAATACTATGCGTTTCTCAGTTCATCCAAAATTTGACGAGCTGGAAAACGACTTTAATCAGTTCTTTTCTGATATTGATTTCTATACCCGGTATGGTCAGTCAGGTATGCGTAAAGTGCTCTTTACTGGCCCCCCAGGAACAGGCAAGACAACTATCGCAAAAGCTTTGGGGGCAAAGTATCAGGATAAGTATGTTTTTGTTTATGCCGATGATTACTTTAAAGATGTTTGCTACGCCGCTGCTCAGAAGAAAATACCCGTCATTATTATAGCTGAAGAGGTTGATGAACTTTATCGGGCTGATGCCGGAACGTTAAGTTTTCTTGATGGAGCTGATACACCGCGAAATGTCGCAGGTACATATGTGATCTTTTCTACAAACTATCCAAAACGCATCGACCCACGTATTAGGAAACGTCCAGGTCGAATTGACAGGATAATCTCTGTAGGTGCTTTCAGAACCAAAGCTGCTGCCGCTTGCGCCAAAATGTACTTACCAGAAGATGTAGAAATTGACCTTAAAGAGCTTGGCGCAGTGCTGGACAGAACGACTCCGGCTGAAATCAAGGAAATTATTAATATCGCAATCGGAATGATTCGCGGAACCAAAAATGAATTATCAGTGGATGTAATAAAAAATGCTCGTGCCTTTTTGAAAGGAACCCTTGATCTGAGCGTGCAGGAAGCAGATGAAGATATAGAGGAAAGGGAAGAGCTTTATAAAAAGAACGGGGCGCAACCTGACTATTTAAGTTACCTGGAGGATTAACACATGCAATATGCATTAGTTGATGCGCTGGAACGAAAATTTTTGCTGGATGCTCTTGAATTTGGTGTTCTGAAGGACTGGAAAGAAAATCCGGTAAAAGAACTTCCTGATATTGATGAATCTGTTCACCCCTTCCATGTCTGCTATGGTGGATATTTATTAAATCCTAGTGTTTCAGATTCAGATATTAGCAGAAAAATAAAAGACCAGACAGGATTCTGGCTGGCAGCTATTGATGATACCCGCATGGATTGTCATTCAATAGCTTATTATGATATTCACACCCTCCCTTTGATTTCGTGTGGACATCAAAAGATAGTTCCTTTTGCCGCATTAATAAAAGCTGATGAATGCATCATTTCAAAAATTGCTTCATATTCTGGTTTTGCTGTAACAGCCTTTTTGAGAATTAAAGACCAGGATATCGCAACGAATATACTTAACCGTGAGGGAATTTTTGCCTTTAATGGCTGTGAGCGTAGATTCAGACAACCTGTAAGTGAAGATAACTGGCAACAGGCAGTATCAGAAGAACGCGCTATTCGTTGTGCAAACAGATTAATTCAATGTAAAGGATAACAAAATGAGACTTTTTATCGCAGAAAAACCCGCAGTAGCAAATGATATTGTTAAGGCACTTGGTGGCAATTTTACCCGCCATGATGGCTGGTTTGAAAGTGATAACGCCATTGTGACTAACTGTTTTGGTCATATTATCGAATCACAGCCGCCGGAAAACTATAATCCTGAATACAAAGCCTGGAAGGTTGAAACGCTTCCTTTACGTCTTTATCCCGTGAAGTATCAGCCTGTTGAAAGTGCAGCAAAACAGGTTAAAACGATTCTCGAGCTTATCAGACGTGGAGACGTGACTGAAATTGTTCACGCTGGCGATCCTGATGATGAGGGACAGCTACTTGTTGATGAAGTCTTGGAATATGCAGGAAACACAAAACCCGTAAAGCGTGTTCTGATTAACGACAACACGCTTCCGGCAGTGAAAAAGGCACTGGCAAATCTTAAAGATAATCGTGATTTCAAAGGGCTTTACCTTAAGGCGCTGGCGCGTTCAGTTGCTGATGCCGTCTATGGCTTCTCCATGACGCGTGCTTACACCATTCCGGCAAAAGCCAGAGGATATCAGGGTGTTCTGTCTGTCGGGCGCGTCCAGACTCCAGTTCTTGGCCTGATTGTGAATCGTACCCGTGCTAACCAGAACCATAAATCCAGTTTTTACTACACCATGACCGGAGTCTTTCAGCGTGGTGCTGATGTTATCAGGGCGAACTGGAAGCCAGGGGAATTTGCTCCGCTGACCGACCGTAAATTACTTGATAAAGCGTGGGCAGACGGAACGGCAGCATCCCTTGCAGGAAAACCGGCTACAGTTGAAGCGGCAGCAACTGATGATAAAAAAACGGCTGCACCGTTGCCGTTTAACCTGGTCAGACTCCAGCAATACATGAACAAAAAGTTCAAAATGACGGCACAAAAAACACTGGATATTACGCAACAATTACGTGAAAAATATAAAGCGATTACTTATAACCGCTCTGATTGCTCATATCTTTCTGATGAACAATTCAGCGAAGCACCGCAGGTTATCGATGCCCTGAAATCAGTCTTTCCTCAGTCGCTGGATATTGATTCTGCACGTAAAAGCAAAGCGTTTAACAGTGCAAAGGTGACTGCGCATACTGCAATAATCCCGACCGCCAGTGTGCCTGATGTTAACGCACTCAGCACCGACGAGCGCAATGTTTACCTGGCGATCGCACAACACTATCTTGTTCAGTTCATGCCTGAAAAAGCATACCAGGAAGTATCGGTTGCCATTCAGTGTGGTGATGAGTCGTTCTATGCCCGTGCCAGAAAAACAACTGACAGCGGATTTGAGGCGTTTCTTGGCGCGGAAACCACAGACGAAGGTGAATCAGAAGATAATGATGATTCCGCTTTTGAACTGCTCTGTAAAATTCGCACAGGAGAAACACTTACGACAAAAGAAGTTGTCGTTAATGAGAAGAAAACAACACCGCCGCCATTATTTACCGAAGCCTCCTTGCTTGCTGCGCTTGTTCGCGTCGCGGATTTTGTCACTGACCCAACGATTAAGAAATTGCTGAAAGATAAGGATAAAGACAAAAAAGATGAACATGGTGGCATTGGTACGACAGCTACCCGCGCAGCCATTCTGGAAACACTGAAGAAAAGAAACTATATCACGCAGGAAAAAGGGAAACTTATTCCTACTGATACCGGATATGCGCTTATTGATGCCCTGCCTGGTATAGCGGTTAATCCTGATATGACAGCATTATGGTCTGAAAAGCAGACAGCCATTGAAAATGGCGACCTGACGGTTGAAGAGTTTATTAATGAGCTGTACGGTGAACTGACAGGCATGATTTCTGATGTTGACCTGGGCGAGATGAAGATTGAACCCGCTGCGCCAGCAGGGCAGTTTCAACGCCTGGACTCTCCCTGCCCTTCCTGTGGTAAACATATTGTTATCAGACCAAAAGGTTATTTCTGTACCGGATGTGAATTTAAAATCTGGAGTGAGTTTTTTGGTAAGAAAATCACCCAGGCGCAGGCAGAAAAACTGGTTAAATCAGGGAAAACCGATTTGATTAAGGGATTTAAAAAGAAAAGCGGTGGAACGTATGATACAGTTCTTGTTCTTGAGGATAAGAAAACAGGGAAGCTGGGTTTTCCGGTAAGGGCTAAGAAGTGAAAACAAAGCAGGAATGGCTTTTTCAGTTAAGAAAATGTACATCAAGAGATACTCTTGAAAAAGTTATTGAGATTAACCGTTACAAACTGCCTTTATCAGAATCAGAGGCATTTTATTCTGCCGCAGATCATCGCCGCGCAGAACTGGTGATGAATAAACTGTATGATAAGGTTCCTTCCGGCGTCTGGAAGTACGTCCACTAAACAAGAGGATTAATTATGAGCGAACTGACTAAAGAAGATGAATACGGCATTATCAGCCGGACTATGATGAATATTCGTTCATTGCGTGTGTTTGCCCGTGAGATTGATTTTGAGCAGTTACTCGAAATGCAGGAAAAGCTCAACGTTGTTATTGAAGAACGTCGTGAAGATGCTGAACGTGAAGCGGCTGAACGAGCAGAGCGTGAACGGAAACGTCAGGAACTGCTTCAGTTAATCGCCGGAGAGGGTTTCTCACCGGAAGAACTGCTTGGCATTACCGAAGATGCGCCAAAAACACGTAAAAAAACGTTACCAAAAGCGCCGCCCAAGTATCAATTTGAAGAAAATGGTGAAACTAAATACTGGTCTGGTCGTGGGCGTGCACCAAAACCGATTGCTGAAGCACTGGCAGGCGGTCGCTCTCTTGATGAGTTTATCATCAAAAAAGATGCTTCCAGCTCTGCTGGCGACGAACATTAATATAATAAGCCTCTGGTTTACGCAGGAGACTTTTTTTTGATAAACAGGAGGATGTTTTGAGTCTGACATTACCATTAATGTATTTCCAGACAGGTGCAGATCTCAGCAAAATCACACATCATGAAGTGCACTATCAGGACGGCTTTGTTCAGCAGGCATGGTTGCAACCTGAAATACAACTATTTGTTGTGTGTATCGCCAGGAAAAAAGGCTCCCGTCGCGAGATTAAAGGTGGAATGGCCGTTCTGACCAGTATTCCGGCCAGCAATGGAGCGGAGTTGGCAAAAGCGTTGGATAACGTTATGCGCCAGTCTGATGAATTGCGGCCACTGGCAGGGAAAGACGAAAACGTATTTATCCCAGCCAGAATTGGAATTTCTGGCGAAGAACCGCCAACAGAGCAAGAGCTTCTAAGTGTCTTTTACCAGCAATGCCTGAAACATGGCTCATGGGGCAGTGCTTGATTTCTGTTACATAAAGCAGGGATACCCCCTGCTTACCTTTCTTGCCAGCAATATTACGCGCTCGATGCTCTCCCTGGGCTTGATATTGCCAGGGGATGGCGTCAGCACAACCCGGGGCACGCTGATTCGGGTGTGATTCTGATTTGGGACGGAGAGGTGTATTGCTGGAAAAATATTCACCGCGCCCCTCAGCATGAGCGCCCCAGAGTGATAGCGGTAGATACTGAAGAGAACGTGTTTATTGCAGAAAGTGGCAATGAATATGACGGCGCGAAATGCTGGGTTGTCTTTCAGGAGTCCTGATGATGACGATAGCCACAGAACGCGCTACAGCGAGCTACAACAGGCGTTTGATTTCTATAACCACTTTTTGACGGTGAACTCCCCGAGTGTCTGATTACGTTCCAGCGCGTCACACAGGATCTGTTTCAGGGGAAATTTGCTTTGAGCTGGTTTGATCGCTTCTCTGTCCAGGTTGAACAACAAAAAGAGATGGCCGCCGTCATCGATCAATGGCGGGAAACTATTGCTCAGGCACATCAAAATGCTGAACCGGGATTGATATTGAAGCGGTGCTGTCAGTGTCACCGTAGAACGGGAGCAATGATAACGATCTGTTTGTTGCGGCTTTTGAGGACAAGCTAAAAAGGAACAAAGTCAAATATCAGTGTCGGGGTGTGGTGCTGCTGTCTGGGGGAAGTCCGGAGTGAATATTGAATGCGGTGATTGCGAGCTGCCTTTCATCGAAAATTAATCTCCATTTTCGTGGCATTTCCTGATTCTTTCTCATAAATTCTCGTGTCCAATCCGACCCGAAAAACCTCAGATTTCACGTAGCGCACCACCGCTCATTGAGTGGCTTCTCAACGTGACTGGTAATCAGGATTATTGGTTTCTAATGTAATGAACGATGGATGTATCAAATTTTTATTACAAAATGGTTTAAACGTAGATGATTATATTCTGTATGGTTATTTATGTCTAAATATATAAATTAATAAATTTTAGAATAAAAATGTATAACCGCAAATAATATGATTGTGCTGCTCTTTTTTTGTGAAATGAATCTATGTTTGTATATTTTCATGAGGAATATTGTTTTTTATAGTGATAAAAACACTTGTGAATTAATCACAGTAATAGGAGGCGTAGAATGCGTACTGGTAATGCAAACTAATGGCAAAATATAAATGTCCATTAAATGCCACCCTGTACAGGGTGGCATACAAAATTTATCTGCGAGGTTTATTTATGGATTATATATTGGGTCGCTATGTCAAAATTGCTCGATACGGGAGCGGTGGATTAGTTGGTGGAGGCGGAAAGGAGCAATATGTTGAGGATTTAGCGCTTTGGGAAAATATTATAAAAACCGCATATTGTTTCATAACCCCATCGAGTTATACTGCAGCGTTGGAAACTGTCAATATACCTGAAAAAGATTTCTCTAATTGCTTTAGGTTCCTTAAGGAAAATTTCTTTATTATACCTGGTGAGTATAATAACTCTACTGAGAATAATCGTTACTCTCGTAACTTTTTACATTATCAAAGTTATGGTGCTAACCCTGTTCTTGTGCAAGATAAACTAAAAGATGCTAAGGTAGTAATTCTTGGTTGTGGGGGTATAGGAAATCATGTATCTGTTATACTCGCAACGTCTGGTATTGGCGAAATTATACTAATTGATAATGATCAAATAGAAAATACAAATTTGACAAGGCAGGTTTTATTTTCAGAGAATGATATCGGTAAAAATAAAACAGAAGTTATAAAACGCGAGTTATTAAAAAGAAACTCTGAAATTTCGGTGTCTGAAATCGCTTTGAATATAAACGATTACACTGATCTTCATAAGGTACCAGAAGCTGATATATGGGTTGTTTCTGCAGATCATCCATTTAATCTGATTAACTGGGTTAATAAATATTGCGTTAGAGCAAATCAGCCCTATATAAATGCTGGGTATGTTAATGATATTGCAGTCTTTGGTCCATTATATGTTCCTGGTAAAACAGGATGTTATGAGTGCCAAAAAGTCGTGGCAGATCTATATGGTTCAGAAAAGGAAAACATTGATCATAAGATTAAGCTAATCAATAGCAGATTTAAACCAGCAACATTTGCACCTGTGAATAATGTTGCCGCTGCATTATGTGCGGCAGACGTAATTAAGTTCATTGGAAAATACTCTGAGCCATTATCACTTAATAAAAGAATAGGCATCTGGTCAGATGAAATAAAAATACATTCCCAAAATATGGGCCGTTCGCCTGTTTGCTCTGTGTGTGGAAATAGAATGTGAATACTGCAAATATTTTATCTGTGAACTATGGAGCTTATAATGCTATACGTATGTTAATTGGTGTCTACCATGCAGCATTTCTTATATCTACAGGTGTCACTATATCTCAACTTGCTGTTTTACAGATCGTTTTTTCTGTGACAGTGCTGATTCTTGATTTTCCTTTATCTGTCATTGCAGACAGATTTTACAGGAAACAGGTTGTAGTTAGTGGCGTATTTTTTACTATTTTATTTTACCCTCTTTGTATTCAGTCTCCTGATATGCTGGCATTGGTTTTTTCTGAAATATTTTATGCCATTGGTATTTGTTGTATATCTGGGGCTATAGAGGGATGGGTGTTAAGTGCTCTGGATGGTAGAAATGAAAAATTTACCTTATGTGCTCATTTATGCGAAAGGGTATCTTCCTTTGGGAGTGTGATAACTGGTGCTGTTGGAATATTAGTTGTCTACTTCTATGATTCTTATAAATCTGGCTATATAGTATCGTTCTTCTTGATGTTTGTTGTCTTTATCGTTTTTTTATGTGTAAAAAATAACGGCAGTGGGGGTGAAAAAGAAGCACGAGATAGTATTATTAAACAAGCAAAAGAGAGTATTGGATTGATAACAGGAAGTTATAATGGGACATATTTTTTATCTATAACATGTATGTTTACACTTGGTATACAGGTAATTTATCATTTTTGGCAGCCAATTATGTTATCTGGGGAAAGTATTGGCTCATTATCAAAAAGAGAGCTTATAACTTTACTGATGTGTCATATTGGTGCATTTTCAATGCAATATATAGCAAACTATCTTATGCCAAAGATAGATGTAAGGTGTAAACTTTATATACTTGTTTGTACATTATGTTCATTTCTTAGTTCAATCGCCTGTATTTTACTATTTATGTTAATAACAGATAATAAGGTTGTTCTCGGCATAGCTATTTTCTCTATAATCCATGGGATGATTTCAACAATACCTGTTGGAGCACAGAATATATTCATAAGCAGACTTAATGGCAATTATAAGAATATTATTTCGGGAGCTCTTGGTCTTGTTTCTCTTTCATGTCGTGTTGCTTCCATTTCTGTGTTGGGAGTTATATCTGTATTACCAGGTAATATGCCTGTCACCACTTATATATTTATCTCTGCAATTGCATGTGTACTGTGCGGTTGTTTGTTCTTAATGTGGTCCTTTAAAAAGGAGATGGTATGACGATTAAACATGCTGAAGAATTGACGGAAGAAGTTATTTTAAATATGAATTACCCTGATTTTGTTGCTCTGATGCAACAGGATAACACTCCTCCTGGAGCAGAGTACACCATAGACTACTGGATTAAGCATGGATGTATTAACAAAAAGTCTCACCTATTAGATTTAGCATGTTCCACGGGTTTTAGTTCACGTGAATGCTTCAAAAAAGAAGGTGCATCTGCAGAGGGTATTGATATATCTGAATCAGCTGTAATGGTCGCAAATGAAAAGGCAAAAAAGCTTAAGGCTAATAATTTATTGAAATATTATGTAGCTGATGCTTGTGATTTACCATTTGAAGATAACTCTTTTACACATGTTCTCGGTGGATGTAATTTTGCATTTATACAAAATCGGTTAATAGCTTTGAATGAAACTCATCGATGTTTAAACCACATGGGAAGCATGTGCATTTCAAATTTTTATTACAGGCGTAAAATATCAGATAAACTTATCAATGATGTATATAATGCAATAAATTTCAGACCCAATCCTTTGTGGACTTTGGAATTCTGGCATCAGTTTTTTTCTGAAAGATTTACTCTTGTTTCAGAAGAAAACCATGAGATGGAATCTCAAAGTGAAGATGAGTTAAAAGCCGATATTTATGATTACATTTTCAATAGAAATGAGTTTACAAAAGGTTTGAATGGTTCACTTCAGAATGTATTTTTTGAAAGATTTTTAAAAATACGCAGACCATTAAATATCCAAAGAGATTATCAGGGAGTTACATTGCAAATATGGCGCAAAAAATAACACCATCTAAAATTGTTAAACATGCCCGGGAGTTAATTATTAAGGGGATTGAATCGGGCGATAACTCATTTGTCATTTTTGATGTAGATGGAGCTCTGGAGCGTCTGGATCATTACAGGTGTCAACTTAAGAGTTTTTTTCCCAACAGTAGTATCGCATATTCATATAAGTCAAATAATCTGGCACAATGGTGCCAGATTATCTCAGGTAAAGGTTTGTATGCAGAGGTGTGCTCTGTTGATGAAATGAACCTCGCCAAAAGAGACGGTTTTAAGCGGATTGTTTTTGATGGCCCTTTAAAAAAAACGAGTGAACTATTAAAGGCAATAGAGATTGGGGCATTAATTGAAGTTGACAATATTGATGAATGTAAAAGACTTAATGAACTATGTAAGTTGCATAAGCTGACATGTAGAATTCATTTGAGATTATCGCATTACTATGATGATAATTTATCAAGATTTGGCTTATCTGAAAGTGAGGCTATTAATTTACTGGAGATGTTGATCAGTAAGTCAGAGTATCTCATTTTAGACGGGTTCCATTTACATGTTGGCTCTAATCTACCCAATGCGGAAAAAATATGTAAAGCTATTATACAGTATCATGAGTTGATTCTTAGGTATATGCCAGATGATGGCACTCTTAATCTTGGTAGTGGGATACCTGCAGATTCTTTCTCAGCATCCAGTGATAACCCAACTCCATGTCCGGAGGTATTTTTCTCATCGATATATGATACAATAAAAAATTGCTTCGGTACTGAATGTGATAAATGGAACTATATTTTTGAACCAGGGAGACATCTGGTCGAAGACTTTGGCTACTTTATAGGGAAAGTTATTAGTACTAAAAACAGGTATGGTGTTAAAGTTGCTCAAACTAACATTGGTATAAACTGGATACCTTCGATCAGAAATTGGGACCATTCATTTACATTATTTCATAATCATAACCATATTTCAGATGATAAATCTGATGAGTATATTATTGCTGGATTCAATTGCTTTGAATGTGATTGCTTGTTTCCTTCAGTTATTCTTCCCAGTAACTTATCTGATTATTTATTTTCTGTTCGAGGGTGTGGTGCTTATGATATGCAAACAGGAAACCAGTGGACGCGTAATCTTTATGCTGTATATACCATAACAAATGATGTTGTTAATATATCAAGGATTCACAGAAGAGAACTTGATTTCCGGAAGTATGATGTATCTCTTACGCCATCAGGAATAAAAGTAAATGATGAGATTACATTGTTGTATCCAGTGTTAAAATACGCTGAAGAGTTATATTTGCTCATTAATCAAAACAAAATAAATTTCATTAAAAGCATGGCATGGCCAGCGTTTGTTAATAATATTTCTGATTCTGTTTCTTTCATTGAGCAATCAATGATTGATAACCAGAATGAAAAAGCATTAATCCTCTTTATTAAATACAAAACTAAGATAGCTGGCGTTGTATCTTTTAATATTATTGACCATGCCAATAAAACAGCATATATTGGCTATTGGTTAGGTGCTAACTTTCAGGGGAAGGGGATTGTAACCAATGCTGTAAATAAACTGATACAGGAGTATGGGGATTCAGGCGTTATAAAAAGATTTGTTATAAAATGTATTGTTGATAATAAAAAAAGTAATGCCACGGCATTGAGGTGTGGCTTCACCTTAGAAGGTGTTCTGCAAAAAGCAGAAATACTCAACGGTGTATCATACGATCAAAATATTTATTCAAAAGTAATTGGTTAATACTGTATGGCGTAGTATTCTACGCCATTTTGTTTATGTCTGTGAGATGATAATATTTATTTTTCGGTAGATAGATATTGTTCTGTTATAGATATATTTTTGTTGTCAAAGTCAATAGCTAATTTTACACCAAGTGGAAGAGTTAGCATTGGATGTGTATGTGAACAATCAAATCCATCCAGTACAGGAATCTGTTTCCCATCTAATACCTCTGTTAATACTTCATATGGTCTGCGTTTACTTCCTGCACAATCAAAAAGCTCATGTTTTCCGAGTATTATTGCACTAACTTTATCAAACACGCGATTAAGCTTTAGCATAGAGAATAATCGTTCAACTGTTGCAATGCTTTTCCGACTGTCCTCAATAAACAATATATCTCCATTCCGAATTTCAGGCATCCATTCACTCCCCCATATACCTGTCAAAGTATTTAGATTTCCTCCAATTACACGCCCCTCAACTTTTCCGGAACCATAAAAGGCGCAGTTGTTTTTATATAGTTTCTTAGGCCTTAATATCTTGTTTTCATTCCAGTTTATGCTCTCATCACTCCACTTTTCAGGTAATGTGTAGGTATATATTCCTGATTGTTTTCTTGTTAGTATTTTAATAAATGATTCATATGTTATATCCACAAGAGGTGGATGTTCACCAAACGAAGGAATAAGAGCTGGTCCATAGAATGTTATTAACCCTGTTTTTGCATATATTCCTGCTAATAAAGCAGTTGTATCTGAGTAACCTATGATAATTTTGGGGTTTGCAATGATAGCATCATAGTCCAGAAACGGTAGTAGTGAATTACTGTTATCTCCACCGATAGTTGACATTATACAAGTAATATCAGGATTGTAGACTAACTCATTAAATTCTTGAGCTCTTTCTTTAATAGTACCTGAACGATAAAAATCTGTTTTACCGGTAAGCTTCCCTGATACCAGCTTAAATCCCTTTCTCTGAAGAAACTCAACTCCCCGAAAAAAACGATTTTTTGCAGTAACTGTTGCCGGAGCAGATGATGAAAAGAAACCAATTGTATCTCCTACTGCCAGGGGAGCGGCCAGTAGTGGATGAGATTGTATCATCATGAGGATTTTTCCTTTCCATTTAGTGTCAAAATGAACCCGTTTGAGATATGTCAGTAGCACTTTCAGTTTATGGGCTTTTTTTGAAAATCGCAGTGTTCTCTCGTAAATTTTCTCGTCCAATCCCCCCCGAAAAGCCTCAGATTTCACGTAGCGCACCGCCACTACTGGATCCATCAAAAAAACTGATGACTTTTTTAATCATCTTTTGTGCTGCAACTTACTGAAAAAAAGGATTCATGAAAACGCCGATAACGGCATTGATCTGTTGGCCAACGCGACCGGCAGCATTGGACACGACAAAAAAACTGAAAGAAAATCCCCAAAATGAAGGGGAAAAACGGAAGAACAGCCGAACGGCAGGCACAAAAAAGCCCGACTGCTAATCGGGCTTTTTTGTGTTTTCCAGCTTTGAGTTGGTGGCTCTGACTGGAGGAAGATACTCTACATCCAACATCCACAATATTATGGCACTAGACACCAGTTGTCTAGTTTGACTTCAGATTGTCTGTCAATGGTCATTTCTTTAAATGAATTTTATGCATGCATCTGTATAATCTTTGTGTTGGCGCTGTACAGTGTGCCTCCCTTGCTTCTAAACCCTGCGCTATCTGGGTATGAACGAATTAAAGTCCTGGCTGAACAAACAGGTGGTGCTGTGTTCAGTGCTCTGGCAGGGGGAAGGTACTCTACATCCAACATTGTGAGAGAGCCGTTGTGACAGGCGATGTATGAGCAAGCAACGGTGACTTCCTCCAGTGTCAACCTGGAGAAACGGATGATTAACCTGTTAATCATCGTTCTCAGGGCAGTGGTCGCCGTTGCAAACGCGCTGATTGCTGTTCTGGAACTGATTCGCCAGTTCATCGATTGATGACTGCGGAAACGTAATTAAGGGCAGGAAGTGCACCGCTTCCTGCCCTTTAACAAAGGAGGATTTATGGATTTTATGAGCATTTTGGGGCGCTGTTTACTTCTTCCTTTCCCTGTTGCGATGTTTGTCGGTTGCCTGTTTCCAGGCACCGATGATCGTTTTACTGGAATGTTCATGAGTTTTATTGTCGGTTGTCTATCGTGGTATATCACCAAGCCAAAACCGCAAAAGGCTGAGGTCGCGTAAGCGGCCTTTTTTACGCCCCTCGTTTAATTTCTCGCCTGACTTGGACATACACTCATTCTGTCCAGAAATAGTATTGCGGCTAATCAAGCCAATTCCTACGTCTTTTCGCTGTTGCACGATCTAAAAGGAAATATGGGAAAATTTCATGAAAGTATGGTACTAAGGGGTCTTTAATTCCTTTATCTTGTTCCATCAACTGCACAGTATCTCGTAATCTCATTAGCAAAAAGTAATACGGTTGCAACATGCTAATTATTTCCCATGCAATGCAAGGCGAAATTTTGTTTACTTTCCAGTTCAATAAATACTGATCTACATACGTCATAATATGACCATCGAGGCCAAATTCATTAGTAAAACCATACAATCGATTTCTCTCAGCCCATGAGATTACTTCTTGACTCAATCTTTCTCTTTTAGTTGTTGAAGTATACTTCCAGTAGCAATACTCCAAAATATAATTCCATTGCTCAAGAGGGTCATTCATTAGTTTTTTATCTCCAATAATAGTATTTAAGTTATAATACCGAGTTTCTTTCCCGAATTCCGATAGCATTGTCAATATTGCAGATTGCTCATCATTCAAGACCCATTTGCCTTTGTCTCTTTTCTCGTATTTGATTGCAATATTTACTGCATTTTGATGTAAAATGCTTATATCATGACCTAATTTCCTCAAATGAATATATGTTGGTTTATTCAAATCATTTTCAATCATATACTGAACAACATAAATAATTTTAAAAAAACGTTCCAGACCGATTGACAGTTGAAAAAAAGCATTATAAAAGCTGCCTTTATCATGATATTTACACTTATTCAATGCTGTCAGTCCACTGCGTAGTGAAGCACTAGCCAGAAGCGCCTCTATCGAAAACTGTTGAAACGAAGTACCCAGCATACAAACTCCTTATGAAACATAAACGTATTCACTTTTCTTGACTAAATTTTATTTAAATTTTTCTAAAAAGATTAAATGTTCAGGGATTACATTCATAAATCATCCCATCTTCATAGTCATTGTTACCAGTTTTTCTTGTGACAAATATTTCGGCATCTCTGTCTCTTGGTGTTAGAAAAAGCACGCGACTTTCTTTTTGCCTCTCTTCTTGTTGAGTAGAAAACAAGATTTTCCGCGTTCCGGACACCATCATCGCGCAGTTCGTCGCCCAAAGGACCAAAATGCCCGCTTTTTGTTCATTACCTCAATTGCAGCTTTCTCACGACGTAGTTCTTCGCTGGCAAATCCCTGAAACTTACCTAAAGCCACTTTAGCTTTTTCCCTGACTGGTTTTTTTTCATCGCGATTTGCTGTTCCCATTGTGCAGGCATCAGATACGGCGTTGTAAGCATCAAAGGCCAGCTTTCTCATCGTATTACTTGCGCATGTAAGGGATACTGTTTCATGCAGCCTTGTATATTCAATATAATCTTCACAGTCATGTCTTAATGAGGACATCATATATTTCTGTAACATCATTCTTGAACAGGATAAAAAATTCACGTAACGCTCAACTTTCACCTCAAAATCTTTACGTCGCTGAATTAATGCTTCTTTTCTTAACTCGTGCTGCTGTGATAATTTGAGCGTCAAATAACCGCCCAATATTGTTAGCGCAGAGCCAAGCCCAATTTTAACGGCATTATCAGCCACATCCACCCACTCAGTCGCCATCTATTACTTGTTCTTCCTGTGATGATCATGGTTGCCAGTATAATTCCAGCACAGACTGGACATACAGCATTTTCTGCTCAGCCCGAATTAGTTACAACATTCACATGCTCAATTACTTTATCTAGTGCCCTATTCCAGCATATATGCCCATATCCAAAGTAATTCAGGATAACAGCTTCCCTACTCACTAGAGTGATTGCCGGGATTTACGTTTTATTGCGCTACTGATTGTGCCACGGCTGCACCCTAGCACCTTCTGTACCTGTGTCCAGGAGCTACCGCTTTCTATCAACCTGATAATTGCATCATGTCTGGCCTGATTAGGTTTACGCCCTTTATATTTGCCGTCTTTCCTTGCTTTCTCTATCCCCTGTTTCTGGCGTTCCCGCCGTTGTTCATAGTCCCTTCTGGCAACAGCGGCCAGCATATCCAGCAGCATATCGTTAATGGCTGCAAACAACCGGCTGTCAAACTCACTCATACCAGAATTAATCCAGGTCGTCGGCACATTCACGGCCATAACTCGAATATCTTTCTGACGGATCATTTTCTTCAGCGTATTCCAGTCTTCCCCTGACAGTCGGGAAAGTCTGTCCACATCCTCGATAAGCAAAATGTCATTTTGCTGGCAATCTCTCAGAAGACGGAAGAGTTCCGGGCGGTCAAGACGGGAGCCGGATTCATTCTCAATATAATAGCTGCAAATGATCAGGCCTCTTTCCCTGGCAAAAGCCTCGATAGTTTCCAGGGCACGCGAAGCATCCTGTTCTGCTGTTGAAGCTCTCAGATAAGCGCGGACAAAGTTTGTTGGTGCATTTGAAGTCATATTAGAGAACCAGTTCGCATAAGGTCACACCACTATACCCAAAATGAACCAGAAAGTGGATCGACAGGAAAGGCACACTCTAAAAGAACCAGAAAACAGACCTCTGGTCATAAAGTGACAATGTCACATGGAAATCTACAACATAAAGATGATGTAAAGACAAGTGCTGATTTATCTTGTAAAGATAATATAAAGACACATTAATCTTTACAAGATAAAGACAACATAAATACATGATTGTCTTTATTTGTGCTTTACATGGTAAATCCTATGTAATATAAAGACACTGTAAAGACAAAATCATCTTTACGGAAAACACACAATGTAAAGATAAGACGGTCTTTACATAATCTTTACATCGTAAAGAGAGGAATTCTCAAATGGGTAAAATCTTGCTTGTCGTATCAGATAAGGGTGGTGTAGGAAAAAGTACCTACGTGGCTAACACAGGCTCAATGCTGGTCAATAAAGGTAAGTCGGTAATTATCCTCAAGACAGATAAAAACCACGATCTGTTGAGCTGGAACGAAAAGCGGACAGATAACGGCTTACTCACTATCCCGGTTCACGCAGCTTACGGAAACGTCAGCAATGAAATTAAGCGACTTAGTAAGCTGTGTGAAGTCCTCATTGTCGATTGCCCCGGCCACGACAGCCAGGAGTTCCGTAGCGCCCTGACAGTATCAGATATCGTGGTAACACTGGTTAAGCCGTCCTCTGATTTCGAAAGCGAAACACTGACCAGTGTTACAGAGAAAATCCGCACCGCTCAGAAAGCTAACGCAGCCCTGGAACCGTGGGTGCTGTTCACCAGAATCAACTCAGCAAAACCCCGCCACAGAAAAGCGGCCATTGATCTGGATAAATTACTGCGGTCGGACAACATCTGGATTCAACCTCTTAAAACCCGGATATCCGAGCTGGATGTGTATGAAAGCGCCTGTAATGAAGGGGCAGGGGTACATGACGTTAGCCGGGCATCAAGCCTTTCAACAGCGAAAGCACAGATTGAACTAGTAGCGCAGGAAATTGGAATTTTATAGTAATATCAATACCATCTATAAATCTTTACATTGTAAAGACAATATAAAGACAGTATGATATTTACTATTAATGCATACCGTACAAGGGGAAATTGTCATGGCTTTAAAACTAAACCGTCCGAACATCGATGAATCTCAGCAACCAGCAACAAACGCAGAAACCGCGCGTTTTATCTCCGGCGCTACCAGAGCGCCTGTAGTGGGTAAACCAAAGTTGATGAACTTCAGACTTTCAGCCCATTTTGAAGACATACTGGAAGCTGAAGCGATCAGAACAGGGCAGAGCAAAACAACCGTTCTCAAAGCAGCGCTGGCGATGTACAACAGCCAGGATGAAAACATAAAGAATCACTGGTTACTGGAATCGGCAAAATTCTAACCATAGAAGTATGGATGATTATCTATGAGATATTTAACCGAATTAATCTGTCAACTCTACAGGTTGACAGATCACCATAAACTGACCGCTGCAACGTTTAAAAATCTTGCTGATATTAAGTTAGTTGAACCTACAGCGGATGCAGACACCATATTGCAGCTTGAAAATATATTTAGCGAATACTCACTAAGATATATTGACAGGGATCTGGCTGAAATTCTGAGTAACATAATAACTACAGATAAAAACCACTCTCTGGATTTTGATTTTAACAAGATACAGTCTCTGACTGCCTCGAAAAGTTTCGGTTGTGGATGGAACAAAGTAATAAATGGTAGTTGGTTCAAAAACCTTTATTCATGGGGGGAAGGGATGTATCCCGCCAAAAACCTGAAAGCTGAAAACATTTCAGACTGGGAGGATAATATATGGCACATTGAGCATGAAGGTTTCAACCCTCGCGATCCTATTAATGTTAAATATTACTCTTGGCTTGACCGATATGTAGCTTTAAACAGTGGTGGTTCACATCATGCAGCAATGGTTGTATATCAATCTGTCAGAGATAAATTAGAGTATAAAAGAGAAGCGGTTATTGAACAACTGAGCATAAATTCAAACACCGTTGAAATACTTGGCCAGAACTACTATTCATTCATATTCCAGATAAAACACCCTAGTAATAAGACAGAAAATTATACATCAGAATATGAATTTACAGATGCTTTAAAAGACTTTGGACAAAATAGGCATACCACACTTAAACCTGTTAATTACGTTTCTAACATAAAATTAGCATTTATTCCCAAAGATGCTTTAAAAACAAACAGCGAGACATTCCGCAACTGGTTTTATTCTGCAATTAGCTACGGGAAAATAATATCACTCCCTGATTATCTGAAAAATCCAGCACATTATCATACATATCATTACTCACATGAACTAGACTCGATAACACTTGGCAACCCAAGCAGAAAATATAAACTGAGAGGAGATTCTTAGCTTTTATATAAAAAACCAATGTTGTCATTTGTCAGAAGATCGGCGAGGGTAGAACATTCAAGAACCACAATATTTGTTCCTTCCAACAAACTGGCATCAGGTATCTTATCGAAGCTGATAATCATCATTGGCTTGCGTTGTGTTAAATCAAAGATTACTAATGGAAGTATTACACTGTTAATTAATTCAAACTCTTTAAAGAAAGCATCAGTGCCATACTCACTGGCTGGAAAAAGAATCTCACTTAATCTCACACCATAAAAAACATGGTAGTTTTCTTTAAGGTTATCCTTTAAAATATTAACAGCCTTCGCATATTTATCAGTAATAAATTCTCTCACCTGATATTTCATAAAATTCTCCGACAAGAACCGACTGTAGGTCACCGGGCAAACGTTGCGGAATGGCGTCAGAGACGTCATTTTGCGGCGTTTGCCCTATCCTGCATCGCAGTGAAAAGGCAGGGGCTGGCATAACGACTAAGTAGCGTCATTACTGGCTCGTCTCGCTGCTGTTCTCTGTGCTTTCGCCCGCAGGTTCGGGAACCAGTAACTTGTGCCAGGGCATGGTTTTGTTGAGCAGCTCCATCAGCGGTTCAGCCAACAGACCAAAAATCCAGGCTGCCGTAATCACCGGTATAGTCAGATTTTGTGGCGTCCATAACTGGTGATCGAGATGATACCAGGTTATGACACACAGAATGCCACCCAGCCAGAACACAACCCATTTAAACGCGCCAAGAATGGCTAACACAAAAACAGAAATAAAATGTAAAACACTGGCGGCCAGAAGACGAAGATAAAACCAGGTCCATCCAAGCCACTTAACAAAAGTGCTCCCTGTTTTCACCGCAAAACGTTTCTTACGTTCTCTGGCGATTTCTTCCCTGAATTTACCGCGTTCGTCCCCCTGGGGGAATTGATAGATTTTAGCCATGAGTTACCTCATTTCGATCTCAAAACGGACTTTGCTGACTCTTCTACCCTGCCTCTCAGCATTAACGCATTTAATACTTTTAATTTCTGTTTTTTCTACAATTTCGTCTATAGACCGACCAATAACTGATTTTTTATAATCTTTAAATTCCAAATTTACTCTAGAGTTCAATTCAATCATTAATTCATCCAGTTTAATGCTAAAAGCACCGGATTTATCTAACAGCCGAGATTTTATCAACTGATATAAATTCCATGAATATCGACCACTGAGTTTTACAGCAGACTGATACAATACAACTGTAGTTTGATTTTTTCTACCATCTACAGCAGAAATAAAATTTATTGTCTCAGTAGAAAGAGCTACTCTTAACAGCCCTTCATTTTTTATATAATCACAAAGAGATATTAATTTTATATTGGAAGAAAAATAATCTGCTGCGTCTTTCATCTGTTTGTATGCCATTGTGCGATCTATACCAATAAATTCAGCATACTTATCAGCTCTGATTAAAATAGACCCATCTGAGTTATACCTACCATTAAAATAAAGATACAAACAAATAAAAAAGACTCTCCTTGCTGAGACGTGGAGCTTATTAATACTTTCATTCAGCTTGCTATTATACTTTATAATTTTTCCAGGTTTAATATTTTTAACCGTAACTGTTAACATATCCACGCAAGGTACGTCTTCCTTTCTTCTAATATGAAGTGCATTATCTGATTTTACCACATCCAATAACGTACCATCATCCCATCCGATATTTTTGAGTAAATGATTTGGAATAACGATTATTGAAACATTACTATCTTTGTGTAGTTTTATTTGTTCCATAATATTATCCTTTCTGTTTATATGAAATTACCTTATCAAACTTCTCCAAGAATTTAGCATCTTCATCAGAAATAGAAGTGTCTTCATTAAGAGAATATTCAAATTTTAACATATGAACCATACGCCCTTTTTTTCCTACAACGGTAAACTTTATAGTTTTTATCTCTGTTTTTTCTATTATTTCCTTTATACTTTTATTTATAACATCACGAATAAAAAAAGAGTACTTTGGATATTTGTATACCTTCTCACCATTTTCAATATGATAAAGTCCCATTTCGTCTTTAAGTTGATCAACTGAAATTTCGAAGGATTTACTCGCAGGATTTAAGCTATAGTATTTTCTGATAACCTGATACAAGTTTGTGGAGTTTACACTGTTCAATATAACAACAGATTTTAACACCTGTGTGGTATATCTATTTTCAGAACCAATAAGTTTTGAAAAATATCGTTTCGCTGTATTAGTGAACTTAATGCGAACTATTGCCAGATGATCATAATAAGCACAGAATTCAGTTAAGTTTAAATCCAGTCTGTCAGGCATCTTATTTTTAGATGTAGCGATACCCAGTTCATTAGATAGATTTTTTAAATCATCTCTATTCAACACTAATGTTGTTGAAGCCAGAACTTTTGCACCTTCTTTTAATGCTGCATATGCGGCGTACTTATCCAAAGTGGTTGTTTTAGAAAAAAGATCGGCATCAACTTCTAAAATTTCATCATTCAACATTTCTTTTGAGTCAATCTGACAAAGTGCAAGAAACAAGACTCTTTTCGCTGAAAGAGAAAGAGATGCCAGAGTAACGCCAACCTCATTTCTATGCCTGACTTTCGTTAACCCTGTTACAGTTCTCACCTGAAACCTCATATATAGAATAAGCCATATCAATTGACTAAATGATAACCCCTAAAAGGTTGTATATCAACTACAAATTACAACCTTTTCTTAAAAAGCTTATCACCTTTAGATATAAAGATCTTTATGTATTCACATCAACATGAATGCATAACATTATGTTTTACATAATATTTTTTTAGCTTGTGGATGTACTTAAAAATCCTCTCACCTTACGTTAAAAATCCTCTCATCTTTAGTGAAAAATCTTCTCACCCTTACTTAAAAATCTCCTCACCTTATGTTAAAAATCCTCTCAACTTATGTTAAAAATCCTCTCAACTTTAGCGTTTTTTTATTATGTTTTTCATGATGTTACGGCTATCTAAGTTTTTAAGTTTTTAAGATCAAGAAGAAAAGATAAGTTTTTTAAATGCACAGTGCCTGTGGATAACTTTGCGTAAACCCGGAGGATAGATCACTCTGAACCAGGACAACCACACATAAAAACAATATGCTCATTTTTTAACCACTGTGCGTAAGTGCCTAATCTAATCCCTGTGCTATTCCGCTTCCTCGCTCACTAACTCGCTACGCTCGGTCGTTCGACTGCGGCGAGCGGTGTCTCCTTTCTCAAAACCAGAAGAGTTCAGATCATACGATCCGTTGATTGATCCTTTTTGGATCTTTCACTGAGAAGCCCTGAATCGCTTTCTGCCGCTTCGTTCGATACAACCATGATGAAAACCATGCGAAATCGAAAAAATCGCTCAGAATGCGATACAGCGCGTTTTAGAGGGTATTTACAAAACAGTCGTTGTCTTGAGGAAATTTTGATCAAGATTGAACTCCTATCCGGATCATGGCAACAGATCACAGCAACAAGGCCGCTAAAAAGCGTTGAGCGGCGTTAAAACGCCGTTAAACCGTGGCTGACTACAACGAAACGGAAAAAAACGCTCAGAACCTGTTACAGAGCGTTTTAAGGCGATGTCGGAAAGAGCCATATCTCACCTGTTCTGATGTTTTTTTCAACACAAGCACTTTTAAGAGTGCTTTTAAAGATGCTATTATGCCAATGAGACAAGCGGAGGGCTTATGAGCTATCAAATTCTGACAACCACAGCGGCCAGTATTACTGACCTGAAAAAAAATCCTATGGGAACCGTAGCTGAAGGTGAAGGGGACGCTGTTGCGATCCTGAACCGAAACGAACCCGCGTTCTATTGCGTTCCACCAAAACTTTACGCCTACTATCGGGAACTCGCTGAAGATGCTGAGTTAAACGCTGTTGCTGATGAGCGCATGAAAAACCCGGAAATTGTGAAGGTTAACCTGGATGACCTATGAACTGGCTTTTGACCGCAGAGCACTGAAGGAATGGCAGAAACTCGGCCACACCATCCGTGAACAATTCAAAAAGAAACTGGCAGAACGGCTGGAAAATCCACGCGTACCCGCAGCCCGGTTACATGGTCATGCTGATCGCTATAAAATCAAACTTCGCGCATCTGGCTACAGACTTGTATATCAAGTTATTGATGAGAAAGTCGTTTTACTCGTTATTGCTGTTGGAAGAAGGGAAAGCAGCGAAGTCTACCAGATCGCAGATTTGCGCTAAGATTAATCATCAAATGATTAACTGTTTACTGTCAGAACGAGAGCATTAAAAATTTGCCATACCTGCAAATGCAGGTATAATAAAACACAAGAAAGGGAAACAGGTTCTCTTTCATCCAGAGCCCAAAGTGGGCGGGAGGTTAAAAATGCAAAACTACGCTAAGTCTGTAGCCACAGAGATTTTACGTCAACTTGGTGGTAATCGTTTTATTGTTATGACTGGTGCTAAAAGTTTTTCTTACTTTGATGAAAACGGTGAGTGCGGGTTAACTTTCCGTTTGCCGTCCAATTTTGCAATGAAAGGCATCAACTTAGTAAAAATTAAACTGGATTTTACTGATACGTACCAGGTGAAATTTTCTCGTGTACGTGGTGCTGAAGTTAAAGATATTTCAAGATTCGATAATATCTATTGTGATCAGTTAGCGTGTTTATTTACACAGGAAACAGGGTTACATACCGTGTTATAGATAAAAAGGGGCATTAAGCCCCTTTTTTAGTTATTATGAGGAATAATATGGATAAAGATAAGATAATTAAGAAAAACAGAGGTAATTACTCCTATGTAATCAGAACGATGGATGAAGATGGGGATGCGGTTTTTCACGTCTTAAAATATGTTAAGACAATTGATAAAACTAAAAGCAGGAAAACAGTAAGAAAATTGATAATGGACGAAAAACTCAACCTGGCATCATTGATGCTTCTGGATAATGGGATTTTGTGTGATTGTCTGACAAAAGGGGATGAAAATGCAGAATAAACCTACACCTGAAGAAGTAAAGAATGCACGGGTTGCGGCAGGTCTTACTCTTAAAGAAGCTGCTGATATTTTTGGTTATCAACTGAATTCCTGGCAGATGAAAGAAAGTGCAGGTAAGGCCAGTCGTTCTTTATCTGTTGGTGAATATCAGTATTTATTACTACTTGCAAATATGCATCCGGTTTATAAACTGGTAAAAAAATAACTTGCCATACCTGCATATGCAGGTATAATAAGACACAAGAAAGGGAAACAGTTTCTCTTTCATCCAGAGCCCAAACTGGGCGGGAGCTAAAAATGAAAGTATTAACTTTTAAAAATGATACTGTCTCTGTTGGTGATATCTTTGTATCATCCTGGGGCTATGAGCAAACCAATGTAACCTTCTACCAGGTTCTTTCTGTTCACGGTAAAAAAACCGTCACCGTTCGCGAGATTCGCGCCAATTCAGAATATACCGATTCAATGGTCGGCTTTAAAACTCCCGTTTTAAATGATTTTACTGGTGAATGTCTTAAGCGCCAGATAAAAGATTTTGGTGATGAGCTGGCAATCAAAATCGAAGATTTTGAAACTGCGTATAAAACTCTACCGGAAGAAAAACATCGATTTTCTTCTTACTACTAATTAATCAGGGGGGATATTCCCCCTTTTAGTAAAGGTCTGAAAATGGAAAGAGAGTTTAGCGCAAAAGCATCATTAAACCGAAATATAAAATTTTGGTTTGAACAATGTGGGTTATCTAAAGAAAGAGTTATTCATTGTATTGATAACTGGTATGACCTTGCATACCCACCATCAGAACAGGAGAAAGCCAAAAAAGAAGCAATTGAGAAGTTAATAAAGTAAAGATAAAGATGGTATCAGGTTGTGGGGCAACCTGATACCGTGACACTTGATTCTGTTGCGAGGAATAAAATGTCGGAACGCATATTATCAGCAATAAATGACGTTGAAAAGGGTGGGCGTCCGGTTTTCCCTTTGATGCCATTCCATGTCTTTCCTGAGTATATGGAATTACTCAGAAAAGCACTGAAAAAAAAGACACAAAAGAGAACAGATAAATAAACCGGAGGCTTTATGACAAAACATGATTTTGTGTCCTTTGTCAGTGGAGAATTGCGGCAAGGCGCTGTACGCTTTTCTCTTGCTTTTAACAGCAAAGGAGAAATTGTTCTGCACTGGACTAATAAAGCAGGAATACGAGTATGGCGGATATTAAGTGGTAATCGTGGCAAAAAACCAAGCAAAGCTAACCTTGAAAGAATGAGTAACTTCCGGCGCTGGCTTTTTGATGCCCGTCAGGGCATGGAAGGCTACACTCAGCAACCTGAACAGAGCAACCTTAGCTGAATAGCCGAAGCCCTCCCGTATTTCGGGGGGTGCTTTCTGATATATTGCGCGGGACTGCGCTTGCGCTTCCTGCCAGACCGTTCGCGGAGCGAACCTGACGGCACTGTCCTTACCGCATTGATCGGGTTTCCGGTCGCAGACGTACGTATGTTCAGCCATGACAACATCAGCCTTTTTGCATTTTTTTTGATGCTCAAGCACAATTTATGAGCGGTGCCAGATTCACTGCGATGCAGGATAGGGCAAACGCCGCAAAATGACGTCTCTGACGCCATTCCGCAACGTTTGCCCGGTGACCTACAGTCGGTTCTTGTCGGAGAATTTTATGAAAAAAGTTCAATTCAGAATTGATGAAAATCAGCATGATGATTTGCTGGATTGCCTTAAAACTCTTTATCCAGATGAACCAGCTTTAACAGTAGCTAAAGGCATGAAACTTTTAGCAAATGCTTTATTAAAAAGTAAAGCAGGCAGTAAGGATATGAATACGTTTTTTGATAATAATGATTTTATCAAAACAACGATGTACTTAACAGGTAAACAAAGGGCTGATATTGAAAGAGCTGCTAATCGTCACGGATGGACGTTATCACGAGAATGTCGTTACCGCATACAGACGACACTTGAAAATGAACTGGATTTTTTTGACCAGGAACTGCTGATGATGAATCGTTGCCGTAATTCAATTGATAAGATCGGTCGTAATTTCCATTATATCATTGTTAATGATCAGACCAGGGTTCTTGATAAAGATGGTTTCTATCAGGATGCGGAGCGTCTTACAACAGAAATTTTTAATCTTAAGAATCAGTTTGAGAATTACATTATGTTATGTAAAGGGAGAACTGTTTCAAATAAAGTGGAGATCTGATTATGGGCGTTTACGTTGATAAAGAATATCGTGTTAAACGAAAGTCATCAGAAAATGGTCGTAAGTCAGCTTTCGCTCACAAAGTCAAAAATGGTGGAAAGAACTATAGCCGCAATGTTCAGGAACGTATCAACCGCAAGGGTGCCAGTAAGGAGGTTGTTGTCAAAATATCTGGAGGTGCTGTTACTCGTCAGGGGATTCGGAACAGTATTGATTATATGAGTCGTGAGTCAGAACTACCAGTGATGAGTGAAAGCGGTCGGGTATGGACGGGTGACGAAATTCTGGAGGCTAAAGAGCACATGATAGATCGTGCTAATGATCCTCAGCATGTGATGAATGATAAAGGTAAAGAAAATAAAAAAATCACACAGAATATTGTCTTCTCGCCTCCAGTTTCAGCGAAAGTAAAGCCTGAAGATTTGCTGGAGTCTGTCAGGAAAACGATGCAGAAAAAATATCCTAATCACCGTTTTGTTCTTGGATACCACTGTGACAAGAAAGAACATCCTCACGTTCATGTTGTTTTTCGTATCAGAGATAATGACGGTAAACGCGCTGACATCAGGAAAAAGGATTTACGGGAAATTCGTACAGTTTTTTGTGAAGAGTTGAAGTTAAAAGGTTATGACGTTAAAGCGACCCATAAGCAACAGCATGGACTTAATCAGTCTGTTAAAGATGCACATAATACAGCACCAAAAAGACAGAAAGGTGTTTATGAG
>SKDY01000303.1_pt1 | contig 42822 bp, 47 predicted proteins | sample 4826591 | NCBI WGS metagenome assembly SKDY01 (sample SAMN11008823, study PRJNA524170) | human gut metagenome | biome: Human fecal sample; material: Feces; isolation source: fecal sample from pouch patient p10, p22 | host: Homo sapiens | place: Israel: Tel-Aviv | collected 2016-06-15 | reverse complement strand
AGTATGACTTCACATTCGCCACCGGAGCACCGCAGAAGCAACTCCAGTCGTTACGCTCACTCAGCTTCATAGAACGTAATGAAAATATCGTATTACTGGGGCCATCAGGTGTGGGGAAAACCCATCTGGCAATAGCGATGGGCTATGAAGCAGTCCGTGCAGGTATCAAAGTTCGCTTCACAACAGCAGCAGATCTGTTACTTCAGTTATCCACGGCGCAACGTCAGGGGCGTTATAAAACGACGCTTCAGCGTGGAGTAATGGCCCCCCGCCTGCTCATCATTGATGAAATAGGCTATCTGCCGTTCAGTCAGGAAGAAGCAAAACTGTTCTTCCAGGTCATCGCTAAACGTTACGAAAAGAGCGCAATGATCCTGACATCCAATCTGCCGTTCGGGCAGTGGGATCAAACGTTCGCCGGTGATGCAGCCCTGACCTCAGCGATGCTGGACCGTATCTTACACCACTCACATGTCGTTCAAATCAAAGGAGAAAGCTATCGACTCAGACAGAAACGAAAGGCCGGGGTTATAGCAGAAGCTAATCCTGAGTAAAACGGTGGATCAATATTGGGCCGTTGGTGGAGATATAAGTGGATCACTTTTCATCCGTCGTTGACAGTATGCGGCCTGACCGTATTTTCGTAGGCGAGACTCGCGGTCCAGAAGCTCTCGATATGCTTGACGCCTGGAACACCGGTCATGAGGGCGGCGCGGCCTCACTTCACGCCAACAACACACTTTCTGCTCTCACGCGTCTGCGTTCTTTAATCTCACGTAACCCCTTTGCTCCGCGAGAAATTGAGCCGGTAATTGGCGAAGCGGTCAACGTGATCGTTCAGATATCTAAAACTTCTGAGGGTCGCCGGATTAAAGAAATTCGCGAGATTCAGGGTTATGAAAACGGGGAATATATTTCCCAACTCATTGCGGCTTAAAACATGGAGGGCATATCTACTACACACAGCAACGAAACTCAGGCCATTGAGCAGGCCATAAAGCTCAACCTAATTCAAATCATTCCAGAACAACCTTTATAAGGGGTTATTTAATGAAAACAGGTTTATTCCACTTCAATCTGAGCAAGCACGCCTTTATTGCATTTTTAGGTGCCATGCTGTTCCTCATGGCAGCTGAACCTGCTCTGGCGTCAAACACATCAGGCGGTGGCTTGCCGTTCGATGACTGGATGACCAATATCCGTACTTCTATTACAGGACCATTTGCATTTACCGCTTCCATTATCGGCATTGTCGGTGCAGGTGCGATGTTGATCTTTGGCGGTGATATGAACGGATTCCTTCGCACTCTGATTTTCATCGTTCTTGTTCTTAGCTTTCTAGTTGCAGCACAAAACACTTTGTCTGCAATCACAGGGCAGGGGGCCGAACTGGTAGCAATGCTGACTGGTTCTAAAACTGGGGGAGCGGCATAACCATGGCATTACGCACGATCCCCATTCGTAGGGCGGCTTCAAGAACGAACCTCTTCATGGGCGGGGACCGTGAATTGGTTATGTTTTCAATCCTACTGGCAGCGGTCCTTATCTTTATGTCACAAGACTGGATCGCTGTTGGTATAGGCATAGTGATGTGGGGGGGATCACTTTTCCTGTTAAGGAAAATGGCTAAATCAGATCCGATGTTACGTCATGTTTATCTACGTAGCCTCAAATACAACCAGCCGTATTATGCGCCCCGTGCCACGCCGTTCCGCAAAAATACAGGAACCCAAGGCAAACGTTATGAAAGGGTGAAAAAATGAATACCGCAATTCCTGTTTTAGTTGCGCTGATAGGGCTGATCTTGCTTGGCATGATGCTGGCTTACTATCAGCGTATGGTGAAGGAATATCACCTTAAAAAATATCGCTCAAAGGATGAATCCTTCGCCGACATGCTTAATTACGCCGCTGTTGTTGATGATGGTGTAATCGTATGTAAGAACGGTTCTTTTATGGCGTCTTTCTTTTTTAAAGGTGCAGACAACGCGAGTGCGACAGACCAGGAAAGAGAGCTTGTCTCATTTCGTATTAATAAGGCAATTGGCAGACTCGGCAACGGCTGGATGATGCACGTTGATGCGATTCGCAATCCGGCTCCGTCATACAGTGACCGAAACGCTTCACACTTTCCTGATCGAGTTTCCGCTGCCGTGGATGAAGAACGTCGCCGCCTGTTTGAAAAGCTGGGGCAACTGTACGAAGGCTGCTTTATCGTTACGTTCACCTGGTTTCCACCTGCACTGGCGGAAAGTAAATTCACGGAACTGATGTTTGATGATGAACGCGAAGTTTCTACCGATAAAGACACTACGCTGAATCTCATTGAAAAATTTAAGCATGAGATCAGCATAATTCAGGCAAACCTTTCGCAGGCTGTTTCGATTGAACGACTGAACGGCGTGAAAATCGAACAGGAAGACGGCTCCGTTGCAACGATGGATCAGCAGCTGGAGTACCTGCAGTATTGCATTACGGGGCTGCAACATCCTATACGTCTGCCAAACAATCCTATTTATCTGGATAGCCTCATTGGTGGTCAGGAGTTTATTCCTGGCATCACGCCACGTATCGGGAAAAACTTCATTCAGGTTGTGGCGATTGAAGGCTACCCCTCTGAATCTTATCCAGGCATTCTCAGCAAGCTGGCCGAGCAGCCATGTGAATACCGCTGGTCTACGCGCTTTATTTTCCTTGATTCTCACGAAGCCATATCAAAACTGACGGCATTCCGCAGGAAATGGAAACAGAAAGTACGCGGCTTTATGTCCCAGCTATTCAATACCAATAACGGTTACGTTGATGAAGACGCCTTGTCCATGGTCAACGATGCATCTTCCGCTATTGCAGAAACTAACTCTGGTTTAGTCAGCCAAGGTTATATAACCAGTGTCATTGTCCTGATGAATGAGGACCGCCAGAAGGTCGAGGATGCCGCAGAGTTTATGCGCAAGGCTGTTAACAATACTGGCTTCGCTGCGAGAATTGAAACAGTAAATACGGTGGATGCCTACTTTGGTTCCTTACCAGGCCACGGTGTTGAAAACGTACGGCGACCGCTGGTAAACACTCTTAACCTTGCCGATCTGATGCCAACCAGCACTATCTGGCCGGGCGAAAATAAAGCCCCAAGTCCGCTATTCGAAGTAGGTGCACCGCCATTAACACACTGCGTTACTTCTGGAAACACTCCGTTCAGACTTAACCTACATGTTCGTGATCTCGGCCACGCTTTCATGTTTGGGCCAACCCGTGCAGGTAAGTCTACCCACCTGGCGTTAACCGCTATGCAGTGGCGTCGTTACTCTAATTCGCGAATTTTCACTTTCGATAAAGGACTGTCGATGTTTGCAACCTGCAAGGCTGTAGGTGGAAAACATTTCACGATTGCCGGTGATGATAACCAACTGGCGTTTGCACCTTTATCACGCCTTGATACCCCTACTCGCCGCACATGGGCGATGGAATGGATTGAAGCCATTCTGATCCTAAATGGGGTCAATGTTGACGCACCTATGCGCAACTCTATAGCTGATGCTATTAAGAGTATGTCTGAGACTCATTCCAAAACCCTGTCTGAATTTACAGTCACGGTACAGAACAATGTTATTCGTGAGGCGCTCAAACAATACACCATTGATGGCAACATGGGGCATCTGCTTGATGCAGAGGAAGATGGTCTTGATATTTCTGATTTCATGACGTTCGAGATTGAACACCTTATGAACATGGATCAGAAATACGCACTACCTGTGCTGCTCTATCTCTTTCGTCGCATTGAAGAATCTCTGGATGGTAATCCTACACTCATCATTCTTGATGAGGCTTGGCTCATGCTGGGTCATCCAGAATTCAGGGGAAAAATCCGCGACTGGCTTAAATCCATGGCGAAGAAAAACTGCGCTGTTCTTATGGCAACTCAGCAGCTTAGTGATGCGGCCAATTCTGGCATTCTTGATGTCATTATTGAGTCAACTGCCTCCAGATTTTTCTTGCCAAACGGCAATGCCCTGCAGGAAGAAGCTATGTCTCTGTATATCAATATGGGGCTTAATCGCCGCCAAATTGAAATCATCGCGTCAGCTGTACCAAAACGCGATTACTACTATGTATCCGAACAAGGTCGTCGCCTGTATCAGCTTGCACTAGGGCCACTTGCGTTGGCATTTGTAGGAGCCACAGATCCCGATTCAATCGCAACAATTAAACAACTGTCTGAAACATACGGTGATGGCTGGGTTGATGAATGGCTACGCACTAAGGGACTGGACTTAAATGATTACGAGTATGAGGTTGCTGCATGAAACTTTTTAACAATAAAAAAACCCCTCAACCTGATAGCCCTAATCCGTATCTCAACGCACGTCGTTCATGGAATATCCATATGGGACATGTGCAGCAGTTCGGGACGCTGGGTATTTTCATTGGCGTAGCGGGCCTGCTTATTGGTCTGGCTGCTGTGGGGGGAATTACCTATATCGGAAGCCAATCGAAAATCATCCCGATGGTCTATGAACAGGACAGGGCTGGTAACTATATCAGCCTGACAAGGGCAGACCGCTTGTCTCCAGCCAAAATCGACGACTACCGTACCGCTGTATGGAACTTTATCGATAACATAAGAATGGTTACGCCAGATGGCGAACTACAACGTAAAGCCGTATTACGCACCTACGCATTTTTATCCCCGGATGATCCGGCCACAAAAAAAGCGAATGAATATTTGAATAGTTCGAAAGAACGTAATCCTTTCACCCGAGCAAAAACGGAAATGGTTAGCAATGAGCTAATTTCCGTTCTGCAGCAAACACCTGACACCTGGCAGGTTGACTGGATTGAGACAACACGTAACCGCGACGGTACGTTAAAAAATCCACCGGTTCGAATGAGAGCACTGGTCAATCTTTATCAGAACACTGACTTGAACGCAAATATTAAAGAAAACAATGACGTGATAAACCCACATCGTATTTTCATTAAAGATTTTAACTGGTCAAAACAACTGTAAATTCGGGGCCGAAACATGAAAAAGTCAATTATCTCAGCGTTAATTTTGAGCTTACCGCTTCTGGCTAATGCGGCTCCTGGAAGTGATCCGCTGGCTGATCAATATTTCTCTAATAATGAACCATCCCTCACACCGCAGGAACAAGCCGCCATCGGAATAGGCCAAAAATGGCAGACTGGTGCTGGTAGCGTAACAAGTAAACCATTTGCTGGACCAGACGGTGCTATCAGTTACGTATATACAACAGGGCAGACACAAATTGTCTGTGCTGTACTGCAACTGTGTGACATCGCTTTACAACCCGGAGAAAACGTCAACAACATTGATGTTGGTGATCCACGCGTAACGGTATCTCCTTCAATCACTGGTTCTGGTGCCACACAGCAATTGCATCTAATTATAAAGCCACTTGATGTGGGACTTGATACTTCCCTAGTAGTGACAACTGACCGTCGTACGTATCGTATGCGTGTTAAAACCAGCCGCACCAAATTTATGCCATATGTGTCTTTTACCTACCCGGAAGATGCCAAGGCTAAATGGGATGCAATTCGGACGCGTGAAGCCAAACAATTGCGTGATAACACAATTCCTCAAACTGGTGAATACCTGGGAAATCTGGATTTCAACTATAAAATAAGCGGTTCTGCCAGTTGGAAACCCGTTCGGGTATATAACGATGGGGTTAAAACTATTATCCAATTCCCTAAAACAATTTCTTCTGGCGAAACCCCAATCCTTCTGGTCGTGCGTAAAGAAGGCGGACTGTTCTCTAAAGATGAAACACAAATGGTTAATCTGCGAACCCAAGGAGATAGAACTATTGTCGATGGTCTTTTTGACAAGGCATATCTGGTTATTGGTGTCGGTTCGAGCCAAGAAAAAGTGACTATCACAAGGGGATAATAATGAAAGCAGCAATGAAATTAACCTCCGTTATGGTGCTAATCGCAAGCCTGTTAACGACTGGCTGTGTATCTTCGAGTTATGGAAACTATTCGAATGCTAACATGTTTGCCTCTGCAAGCATGGCTGATAACACCGTTGTTAATCTGGCAACGCTGTATCCTCCTGGACGTACAACATTCACGATGAAACAACCTGCTAAAGATCCTTTCGGTTCAGCACTTGTTCAGCGTTTGCGTTCACGCGGTTATGCTGTCATCGAGTTCACGAAAGACGGCAAACCTCAGAGCACCTCAGGGACACCTCTTGGTTATGTTGTGAACACTATCGTTCCCAATCTCTACCAAGTCACAGCATTTGTGGGCGACGTCAAATTAAGCCGGGGATTCGTTTTGGCAACAGACGGCAAGGCATACCCGGCTGGCCCATGGACTCGCGAGGAATAAAAGATGGCAGAACAAGATAAAATGTCCCCCGACGCGTCTCCTGGCGTCGCAAACAAAACTGGTGTACGCCGCGTTAATAAAAGACCAATGTACATTGCTATTGGTGGCTTCGCTTTATTCTGCATTCTCGTGGCGTACATTGCCAATAAACGAGCCAACCAAGGCATGTCAGATACGGCAGAAACAACTATTCAGCGTGGGAGCAGCCGAGATACCTCGGCAATGGCAATGGACGTTATGGGAGGAAGTACCTCCGGCATTATTGAAGCCCCAACAGCACCGTCAGAAATTCCGACACAGGATAATAAAACCCAACAGAGCACGAATTATACATCGGTCCCCATTGTTCCAGTAGCTGATCCAGATCAGCCCCCCGTTCCGCCACAATCGGTAACGTCACGGTCAAACGATCCAGAAGCAGACCAGATTCGCCGCAATAAAATGCGTGATTTTATTGAAGCTGTAAAAGCAAAAACAGAAGTCAATTTGCCTAACCAACTAGGACGCTCGAGTACTACAGGTAATACACCACAAACCCGCGATGAAATGCTGCAAGAAATTGCTAACGTTCGCCGTCAGATGGAACAGAACAACGCTGGCGATGCAACTGCAAGTTACGACGCTCAGGTTCAGAGAATCCGGGCTTCAATGAATGGCGTCACAGATAGCAATAGCGATACAGGTATGCAATTGGCATCAGTGGGTGGCGTATCCGTTTCTCATAATGACATCAACCAGTTCGGTAAGAAAGGGCAGGGTGACAGGTGGTTACTGGATGAACAAATTTCAGCACCACATAGCCAATACGAACTTCGTGCAGGTTGGGTCATTCCTGGCGTCATGATTAGTGGCATTAACTCGGATCTTCCAGGGCAGATTATTGGTCAGGTTGCTCAGGACGTTTATGACTCAGCAACAGGCAAATACCTTCTTATTCCTCATGGAACTCGTGTGATAGGTACATATTCAAGTGATATTACCTATGGTCAGGAAGGGGTCATGATTGCCTGGCAACGTCTAGTGTTCCCAGATGGAAAAGCTCTTGATTTAGGTTCCATGCCGGGAGCAGACATGGCCGGTTACTCTGGTTTCCGAGATCAGGTTAATAACCATTACTTCCGCATTTTTGGCAATGCCTTACTGCTATCTGGTATCACCGCGACAATTGCTTATTCTCAGGATCGTAACCAAAACAATAACAACTCGAATCAAGCTCCGAACATGAGCAGTGAAATGAGTGCAGCGCTGGGTCAGGTATTCGGCCAAGCTATTGCGCAGGTTGTACAAAAAAACCTGAATATCTCACCTACGCTCGAAATTCGACCGGGTTATCGCTTCAATATAATGGTTACTAAAGACTTAGCATTCACAAAACCTTACCAAGCCTTTGATTACTAATAGGGGAAGACGATGAATACACGTTTCGTTTTAGCCGCTAAAAAAGCGTTACTAGCTTCCTTCGTGGCGTCAATCATGGCCCTACCTGCGAAAGCTGGTATTCCTGTTTTTGATGCTACTAATGTGGTGCAGACCACAATCAGCGCTGTCAATAACGTTCAGGCTGTGGCTAAACAGATCCAACAGTATCAGACGCAGTTGCAACAATATGAAAACATGCTGAGAAACACAGTCGCACCTGCGGCCTATATATGGGATCAGGCCAATTCAACTATCAACAAATTATTGCAGGCACAGGACACTCTTAATTACTACAAAAATCAGGCCGGGAGTCTTGACTCATATCTAAAACGTTATCAGGACATTAATTACTACCGTTCATCGCCATGCTTTAACAGTAATGTTGAATGCACTGCAGATGAAATTAGCGCACTACGTAAAGCTGAACAAAATAACTCTGAGGCTCGTAAAAAGGCCAATGACGCCGTTTTTAAGGTTCTCGATGAACAGCAAGAAACACTGCAAAGAGATGCAGATAACCTTGCTGACTTACAAACTCAAGTAACTGGAGCACAGGGGCAAATGGAAGCTATTCAGGCCGCTAACCAGCTTGCCAGTGCGCAAACAAACCAGTTACTGCAAATCCGCTCGCTTCTAGTTGCCCAGCAAAACGCTGCAACTACACTGGCGCAGGCTCAGGCCGATAAAGAGGCCCAGCAAGCGGCTGCATCAGAAACTTTTAGGGCAGGGACTTATACCAAAAGCCCCGCTCAATCTTGGTAAGGTGGTACTCCTATGAAATATATCATTCCTCTCATTCTGTCGGCGTTTTTTATCACTGCTTGCGACCCAAAAACCGATCCCAACCAGGTTGATTGCAATAAGTCAGTATCAAAGATGACTGACCAGGAAAAAACGCAATGTGGTAAATCAGGCGAATTTACAAAAAGCCCCGAAAAGAAATGGTGACAGAATGAAATTCAGGCATCTAATTTATCCTTGCTTATCTGTGTTGCTGATATTAATCAGCACACAGGCACAGGCTGCGCCATTAGATAGTGCTGGGTTACTTGATGATATCCTTAAGCGCTTTGCAAATGTTGCCAGCACCTGGGCTGGAACCATACAAAATTACGCGACCTGGATATTTTGGTCATTAGCGGTAATTTCAATGGTATGGACATTCGCAATGATGGCAATGCAGGGCGAAGGATTATCGGCAGCTCTTGCGGAAGTAGTTCGTTTTTTTGCTGTGTTAGGTTTTTTCTTCTATCTGCTAAAAAACGGCCCGGCAATATCGGTAGATATTCAGGATTCATTACGTCAACTCGCGGCTAATGCTTCTGGTTTATCAAAATCATTCTCGCCTTCGGGCATTGTAGATATAGGGTTTGATATCGTATCAAGAGTCGTTGACCAGTCTTCTATTTGGTCCCCGGCAGACTCCACTGTCGGCTTGATTTTAGCCGGAGTTATTCTATGCGTATTAGCACTTGTCGGTGTGAATATGCTTCTTCTGCTGATTACCGGCTGGATTTTAAGTTACGGCGGTATTTTCTTACTCGGTTTTGGGGGGTCTCGTTGGACTTCCGATATTGCCATTACATACTTCAAAACAGTTCTAGGAATTGCCCTGCAGCTGTTCACAATGGTTCTAATTGTTGGTATTGGAAAATCCTTCATAGACCAGTATTACCAGGCAATGGGCGATGACGCAGTACAAATGAAATCTATGTTTGTAATGCTTGTAGCCTCAATTGTTCTTTTGGTTCTTGTTAATAAAGTTCCTCCTATGGTTGGCAGTATTGTAGGCGGTGCTTCAATGCAAGGCATTGGTGGCTTTGGTGCCGGTGCAATTATTGGGGCTGCTGCTGCAGCAGGAGCCGCAATAGCAGCATCTGGCGCTGCTGCGGCAGCAGGTGCTGCAAATGCTGCCGGAGGTGCATCAGCACTTAAAGCGGCATTTGAATCGGCACAAGCAGCGATGGCCGAAGAGTCTAGTACTGGTAGTAAAGGCGGTTCAGGTGGAGGATTTGGAAGTGGGGAGGATACCGGTTCTGTAGATACTTCTGGAGGACAACCATCAGGCGGTTCCGGTGGTTCGTCTGCAGAGAACAGTACAGGTAGTTCCAGTGGAGGAAGCCAGGGCTTTGCTTCATCATTCTCACGAGCTGGCCGCATGGCTTCGCATATGGCGAATAGTTTGGCTAACGGCCTGGCTGCACGCAATGCAGCCAAGCATGACTCAAAAGTCAGAGCGGCAAGAGACATCATTGCACAAACTCCAGGTGGAAAGCTCGCTTCTCAAATCCGTTCGCAAACTGTTGAACGTCAATCGAACAACACAGAAGAATCTTTTGGCTACGGGAGCATAACAACAAGTAACAAGTTCAACGGCGACAGTCTTGGAGGGGAGGAGCAAACAACGACTCAAACAGAAAATACTGGTTCTATAGATACACAAACATCACAAAGTGGTGATGAATACGAACAATTTAAAAACAAGTCAAAGTTCTGAGGCTATTAATATGAAAAAATATCTATCAGTTACATTGATGGCATTATCTATTAGTATTTACAGCATTCCAACAAAGGCGGCAGATCCATGCCAACCCGTATTATGCATGTGGGGATTGGTTGCCACAGGTAGTGTCCAGGATGGTTGTTCGGGGAGTGTGAACAACTATTTCAGTCAAATCAGCTTCAAGCATGGAAAATTCAGCGCAAGTCGAACAGAGAAAAAAAGAAGAGGATGGCTAACTAATAATTGCCCATCAGCTTCACCTGCTTACGTAGATAAAATACAGAATAAATTTGGTCGTCTACGCTTTTTTTGACAAAAGGGAAATAATATGCCGTATTTAGATATTCCACCGGCTCAGGTTGAACGTGTAGTTTGCTCAATTACTGCAGCGATAAAATATCAGGTTCCGGCTAACATCATGTTAGCCATAGCTGAAAAAGAGGGTGGTCGTCCCGGACTTGAGAATAAAAACCGTAACTCAAACGGCACATATGATATAGGCCGTATGCAGTTTAATACGGTTTATTTAAAGGATCTGGAAAAATACGGCATTACAGAAGAAGATGTAGCACAGCCAGGCTGTTATTCGTATGATTTGGCTGCGTGGCGTATACGCGGCCATATCAAAAATGATAAGGGAGATATCTGGACAAAAGCAGCAAATTATCATTCAAAAACGCCTCAATTTAACAAGGTATATCGTGCTGACCTGATCAGAAAAGCAGCTAAATGGCAGACCTGGATTGAAGCTCGCTTTAATACGTTTGACACAACGAAACCTGCAGGAACGACTACTCCACAGCCTCAACAGGCGACGGTTGGAGTTACGCCAGAAGAAAGAGCAGGGAAAAACATTACACTGGTTACTAACCTTGCACAAAGCGACACACTCGCTACAGAACCGCCCAAAAATGACGGAACAACAGTAACACCGACTACACCGAATCAACTTATTGGTTTTTCCGCTTCTGTAAAACAAATACCGGTTGAAAGCGTCGTAAAAGCTGACTATCAGCAGCCCACACAGCAACTACCGGGTCGTTATAACAAGGCTGCAGCTGATGCACTGGCTGCAGTATATGGAAATATCAAACTACGTTGATTTTTGCGTCTAGCGTCTAAAACATGCTAATGCTGGTCGTGTCGTTATGCCTCTTTTTTGCTTTGTTCTGGCGTATTAAGGGCGGGGAGGGACCATTCCTCACCCTTTAATAAAAGAAGTTAGAAACCAAAACATTTATACGTTTGTTATGCATTATTAAATAATTAGGTTTTTTTTCAAAGTCGAAAGTGCGTAAACTATTCTTGATATAGATAATATATCTTTTTTATCTAAACTGGATATATTCCAGACGATGAAATTATGAGCCTTAACAACTTCGTCATTTTGCTTATCATTTTTTAGCATTGCATCTTCCTTTATATTAACAATATCTCCATGTGCCAATTCATTTAAATCAACGCCTGTCACCATCGCAATTTTAATAATATCACTGAACTTAGGTTCAGTTTTACCGGACGCTATCCTGACCAGCGTACTCACGCTAATGCCAGTCTTCTCGGCCAGTTCTTCATAAGTCGAGTTTTCCAGAATTACATTCTTGATTCTTTCCGCTCTAATTTCTTTGCTCATTTAATCTCTACCTTATATTATTTAAATTTAATTACTTATTTTTATGTTTAGACCATACAGCTTTTACAAGACTAACGCTACATTCACAAAGTTTCGCTGTTTCCGCAATACTCGTCTTCCTTGAACGATACTCAATGATGCGTTTATGGAGCCGTAGATTTGCAGTTCGCCCCTGATACCGGCCTTGCCGTTTAGCCAGCTCAATACCCTCTTTCTGGCGTTTACGACGGTTTTCATACTCATCCCTTGCCAACTGTAGGGCAACTTTGAGTAACATATCCTGAACAGATTCCAGAACGACCTTCGCGACACCGGATTGAGCGTTTGCCAGTTCGGTAAGATCCACAATACCGGGAATGGCGAGCTTCGCTCCCCGCTCTTTTATAGAGTTTATTAACGCTAACGCACTATCGAGCGGTAAACGACTGATACGATCTATATGTTCTGCAATAACTACTTCGTCTAGCTGCAGATCATCAATCATACGTTGCAGTTCCGGGCGGTCAGCTCTTGCACCGGACGCCTTTTCTTTATAGATACCGGCAACATAGAATCCATTATTCCTGGCATTTTCAATAATTTCATTTTGCCGGGTTAAATCTTGTTCGTCTGTACTAACCCGCAAATATATTCGCGCTATTTTCATATAATAAAATACCCCAGCAAATCAATCACGCAATCATCTATCAATATTCTCTGGTTATGTCTCTTTCTCGCATTATCCATTCGTTATTTAATTATGTTTTCTGATGCATGGAGCAACCAGTAGAATATAATCATTCCCGCACCAGAAAACACTGCGGCGACAGCGAGCCACAAACGCTTATGCGCTCCTTCTGATATGCCTGAGAAATATCCTGTATGGAGTAGCAGCAGCGACCATGACAACCCTCCTGCCAGACCCAGCAGGGCAGGAGGGATATGCCACAGTTCATATTTCATAATAACAATACCTTCTGCCATCATCATGGACAGAGTGCAAACAACAAAACAGTCCCATGAAAAAAAACGCCTGTCAGCAGCAAGAAAAATCACTGTCAGTGACATCACTGTCACTTGGGCCAGCAATAAAGGCCATAAAGCAATAAAATTCATTTAATCTCCTTCTCAAGTGCCTTTAAAGTAAATGCGTAGGCTAGTTAATTAAGGTATACCCTAAAAGCCCACTCGTTAAGTGTATGGCTTTTTTACTGCAAATACAGCTTAAACTGGCTAGGTCAATCAAGGCAACTTAAAAAAGCCATTAATGTGATAAAAATGAAATGACATCACTTTTAGATGTGGTAGCATCATTCAATGATAAATCATTCAATAGGAGTGAAATGATGGAGTTAACACAGATTTCATTGCGAACGTCGCGAGAGCAAGTCGAGCGCATCAAAACCTATGCAAAAGCAAGTAACCTGTCAGTTAACGCTTTCCTGGTTAACCTGATAGAGAACTCACTAAACAATATTGCTAATGACGGAACACAGAATGAACTTACACGGCTTGTAGCTGAACCGGTCAAAACGCTTTCAAGGCTTCATCACAAAATTTGCGATCCTTGGAATACAAATGAACCTGCTGATCTGACTCCCGCTGAAATAGCTTTTTTGACAGATGCGGCCAGGAAGCAACTGGATAGCAAACATTTGGCTGGCCCTGATTACTTTGCAATACGTGACCGCATCGATAATACCCTAATAGAAAGCAGTCTTAACTATTATCAGGATCTGTTCGGCTTTGCACATCGCTTCTATATTCGTGATGAAGAATCCAGAAGGACGTTTGCAACCGAACACGCGCCGGTAGGCATCCAATCCGTCGATTATTCGTTTACGGTTGGGAACAAGACCTTTACGATTATTGTCCGGGGAAATGACAGTAATTCCTTCGATACACCGGAGGATAACCGCCCTCCTGTTCTGGCGTTTACCTGTGAAACCGCGCAATTTGATACCCGCCATGATTGGGATACTTTCATTGCACTGGTGAGGCTCATGAACGCAGTACATAATGGTGAAGAATCTAAATGCCACGCCGGTACGTATACCCGCCTTGGCCGCCGTATGGATAGCGAAAAACCATGGTCACTTTTCTTAGGGAGACTGCAGCTGCTGCTGAAAGATAGCGAGCTAAAGGATATGGCTGTAGAATTTCATAAACTTGTTAATGGTGATGCGGCTAACGTTATCAAACAAATACGTTTACTTTACGGTGAGGGTTAAACATGAAAATATTTGCTCTTATTTTTTATATTTCCCCTTTGGCTTCTTTTAGAGCTACCCTTTTATTATTTGCTGGGCTGTGATTACTGTCATTTGCTATGCGATTTACGCCAAGAAAAAGAAAATTTCGTAAAATCAGCGGCTACGATTTTAGCCGCTAAAGAGTTTTCTCAGGTTCCTGCTGGCGTCATCATCATCACTGCAATCATTCCTACTGCCACCGCGAGCATGAGAGCTACTCCGATATTAATTACAGCTACAGCCGCTTTCCTGGGCGTCTTTTTATATTCAGGAATAAGCCAGAGCAAAACAATCCCGATAAATACAGCCACTGCCCCCATACCCAGCGGCTTCAAGAAAATTTCCATTAATTCTCTTCCTTCTATTTATCTTTAAATTCATCCTGCAGCTTATCAATGCCTTTAGTCAAATCTTTACTTTTGCCATTTACCAGTGCCAGCATCAGAACACTGCAGATTAACATATATAGCACGGCGCACTCCCAATCCTTAGACGGTTTGAAAATCACTTGCAAATAGGACAAAATGTCCTATCATAGGTACAGGACATAATGTCCTATACAAAGGATGATAGGGAGGCTGCAACCTCCCTATCCGACACCTAAAATCCGTGCAAGGAATTTGAAATGTCCCGTATATCCTATAGCAAAACAGCATCATATGACAGACGGCCACTGGAGCATCTTTCCCTGTCAGATTTCATCCATGCTCTGCCAACCGTTACCATTGATGAGATTGAAAAACTCGCTGAGACGAACATCCACTTGGTCGAGCAGATACCACGTTACCTGAGCCAAATGGTCAGCCATGAATGCAGACTTATTGGTTTTTAATAGATCTTATTGAAAACAAATAGATACATATAGAATTAATTTGAAACTTTCAATGAAGACAAACCGCCCTCATTATGAAGCCACACATTCTCCCAAAATGGTGCGTTATGAAAAAATTTCAGGTCAGAAATTTCCCGGACGATGCATATTTCGCCCTAGAACAGTTAGCAAACGAAAATCAACGTTCGGTCGAAGGTGAGGCCCGCTATGCTCTGTTGAAATGGATAGCACCTCCTGAGCAGGTTTATTCTGGAGAAGAACTATACCGGCAGGAAGTGTCTGGCCGCCTCAATACAGTTCTGCGGAAAACCAACCAATTCCGTAACTACAAACCTCTTGTGCCGTCCAATGTGGCCGTAGAGCTGGGGATTGAAGATCTTGGCCTTGTCGCCAACTGGTTCAGTGGTGACGTACTCCCTTCCTTCACTGAGCTGCAGCGGTTAAGCAAGTTATTTGGTTGTCGCGCCGACTGGTTAATTCACGGTGAGGGGGATGTGTATGAATGGAACTCAGGCGTCAGAATGCACGGCACAGGCCGGGCTGCTGTTAAGCACCTTCTCAGACCTGATAGTGATGGTAATAAAGTCACAGACATCAGGCTGCTAAGGGAAGATAGTGATATAGGAGCACTTCTGATACTCCGTGAGTTTGAAAATACACGGTATGTTGATGCGTTCTGGACAAACCTACACGTAAGTGAAGTCATTGGAGCCGGTGGCGAGTCTGATTTGGCTGATTTTTTTGTCACTCTTCGGGCGCTGTACAAGAGTTTTGTCAAACTTGATGTAAACGTCAAAGGCTACCTTATGCCGCGATCTGCTTATAAGCAAATCAGAGAAGAGGAACAAGCCTATCCACTGATGCTTCTCAAGGATTATCGTGTAAATGAAAGCATGTGGTGGGAGGATATTTGGGATAAAAGTCAAAGAGGTAAATTTAATTACTGGAAAGGTGATGAGGCGCTGATTCGTCGCATTGAAGATGCAATAAAGCGTAATAAAAGATTGCTTGACGAAATTGAAGCTATTAAAAACTCAGAACCTTTGGACCATGATGATTAACGTTCATTTATTTTAGCCGCTAAAAATTAACAATAGCCGGGCTTTACCCGGCTTTTTTATTTTACATTCCGCCAAGCATCTTGCGTATTACTGCGTTTTAGATTGATTCATTTCCTCCGATCCAAACAAATGATTTATAAAGAAAGATGCAATAATGCAAATAACACCAAATCCTATCGCAACTTTACCAACTACTCTGGAATCGGGTAGGAAAACAACCATATCATTTGTGGCTGTATCTGAAATTGATATAGCAATGAGACCGGCAATAACAAAAAAAACACCAGCAAACATAGTTCGTAAATGAATAAAATTGCCAAGTAAGTCAGCCACTTTCTTATAAGGAAAGTAGATGATTGCAAAGACAATGATACATGTAATAATCATAGTAACAAAAAAAGCAATAAACATTATACTCACCATTTTTAAATAGTTAATCGGACATTTAGTAGAATGACTCACTTAGTCATTCCTTTTACCTAAGCCTGTTCTGCTGCATCTGCAATATCTTTAATCATTTTACTATTAAAACGGGCACGATTGAGTGATCAGTACGCTATTTTCCTTCCCTATTCCACGGAGTAAACTATTTACTGGCCCGCAGGCAGGCCAGAGTCAGAACATCTTACATAGCGTGGCGAATGGTCCGTTTTTTCTCTTTTTCCTGAACGAGTTTCTTCTCTTCGGTCTGGACCTGTGACTGCTGCTGTTTTTTATTCAGCTGGTCAGCAATGATGGCTTTCAACTGCATCGCCACACCTTCTCGGCCAAGAGAACTATTTACGGCCAGATCGTTAAAGTCAGTGTAACGATCAGCGCGGCGAATAATATCAAGCTGCTTTTCCGATAGCTGTGCTGCCTGCAGAACCTTCACTTCGGCATCCGAGAGTGGCTTATCACCGCTCGTATGGGCCTCCAGTTTGCGCGAGGCGGTCTGGTGTGCAAGATACGCCGCCGGTTTAATCTGGCTGAGTTCGTCTTTCCCAGGTAATTCACCTTTAGCAAAAACTGGAAACACAGCCACACCGCCGACAGCTTTCGCTGTTTCCAGCGCTTTTTCCCTGCCGACGTTTACACTGGCTTTATCCTTCACCTTCATTTTGCATGACTGAGAAATATCATCATCACCGGCAATGATGATTGGCTTATCGGGGTAGGCTTCTTTAAGCGTTTTCGCGACAGATTCCAGATTACCTGAATCGAAGGCGGCGACCGTTGGTATATTAGTAGCCTCTGTGATGCTCCCTGCCGTTGCGTAACCTTCGGCCACAATCAACACCGGAGATTTTTTAAGCGCATCCAGCCCGCCAATGACATGGAAACATCCCTCTTTGCGAGCATTTTTGGCAAAACGTTTTGTGCCGTCCTCGTTGATGTACTGCATAGTCCATTGCTTACCATGGACATCATAAGCAGGAATAAAGGTTTTCTGTCCGTCCTTATCAGTGAACACACCTTTATGTACCTGCAGCCCTTTCTTCTTCAGGTAAGCAGTTTGCTGCTGAGGTTCATTGAGTTTAGCGAGCTGCTTTTGAACACGCTTTGCAGAGGACTCATGGTCTTTTTGCTGCTGTGCCGCTTTTTCGGCCTGTTTCTGAGCAGCCTGCGCCCGCAGGAGCGCTTTTTCTTCGTCGGACATCACATTTCCCTTGGAAGACCAACGTAACTCTTCTTTGGTGCGGTTGTTCTGCATGAAGCCCGCAGGATGGCCGTCAGTATAGATGATATAAAAACCTGACTTTTCCCCTTTCTTGTCTCCCTCTACCGTGATCCGATGCTTCTTACCATCCATAATTGGATGTTTCTGTCCTTTGTCAGTATCGGCATCAAGGATGCACCCAATATCTTTCAGCGCGGTTTCTACTTCCTCCTTTAGCGTCATGGCCGGTGACTGTTCGATCACCACATTTTCCGGTTTCCACTTCGCCAGTTTTTGCATATCTGCCCCAGCTTCGGCATACCAAGTTTTTTTCTCTTTGTCCCATTTAGCACCAGCTGCTTTAGCTTCTGCGCGGTCTTTATAAGGGACAGCCAGATTCTGACGCTCACCCACTTTTGGCGTTACTTCTTTCACAGATACGACAGATGAATTGTTTTCTGCAGTTGGCCCACCAACCCATTTTGCAAATTTATCCAGAGATACACCTTTTGGTACAAACCAGGTCTGTTCGGTTCGATCCCATTTTGCCCCAAGCGCTTTAGCTTCATTGCGTTCTTTGTAGGGGACATTGATTGGAGTATTTTCCTGCGTAACGTTCAGACTGAATTCTGGAAGAATTCGCCCTCCATCTTCACCAAGGAAAACAGCCTCATTATCTCCCGGTTCTGGGCCAAGCGCATCCAGAGCGCTTTTCAGTTCATCCGGGCTGTCAGCGTCCTCCATCAAGCCTTCAACACGGTCTTGATACCATTCCTGTGCTTCTCTTGGTGGGAGCACGCTAATCTCATCATCAGGCTTGATAATACCTTGCTTTAAGGCTGCTTTTTCTGCTTCAAGTGTTTGATAAAAATTGTTCTGCAGGTCATTCAGATCGACCTTACCGTTATTGATGAGACGTGAGTCATAAATTGAACGATTATCCCCTTCGTTAACAGCGGCCAGCGCCTTAACTGCACTGTTGGTCTGCATGATTATATTCACATGCTCATTCTGACCAGGATTTTCCACAATGTTATATTTCGGCTCTGGTAGAAGTGATAATGCAAAATCAATCTCACGGTATGCGCTCTTGATCTTGTCCTGAGCCTCATTCCAGTTTTGACTGAACGAAGAATGAAATTCCTTGTTACGCTGCCAAAAATCACTATCCTGATTGCTATTTTGAGCATCATAGAGAACGTTTCGTGACAACGTAAGCTGGCGACGGTTCATATTCTGAACGTGCTTAGAAAGACCACTATCGAGATTCGAAAGAATAAATTTCTCTGCACGATACTGGCGCTGCTGCGCTGATGTAATAGACGTTTCAGTTTTAGTGGTCATATCAGCCTCTGCAGCTGCTTTTGAGTTCTCCACACTTGGGGTCGACGCCAGAAAACTGGAATTAGGCCACCAGTTTTTAGGAAACTTAACATCCTGCGGTAACTCTCGCGGATCTCCACTGATATTTTCAATCTGACTATGAACTTTTTTAGCGACTAAAGTTAGGTTGTTATCTATGCTGGCGAAAGCGGTTTTAAGAGCATTGCTTTGCCATTCATTATCGGATGAAAATCCCGTTCCGGGGACACGCTCATCACCGATATATGTCAATGCTTTTCCGCGCCCAACCACATCAGTATGAACAGGAATAGTATTTCCATTACTGTCTTCGTAATTAACCCGAATAGTTTCTTCGCCCTGCTCACCAGTGCCACGGCTGTAATAGGTAACGTAACCAGCTTCCTCAGCTGTCTGCTCCAGTGTCATGAATGTGAAATGATAGAGTTGAGCTGTTTCCGCATCGAAAATCTGCGGGTTAGTCAGCCGCTGTACCTCAGCCATTACCTCATTATGCTCTTTTTCGCGCTGCTCTCTTTCCAGAGTTACCGGTTGTTCCTGTATTCTCTGTTGTTCAAGGCCCAACACGAACCCTTGGATTTTTTCAGCATCAGCTGCTGCACGGAAAATTTCCAGCGGATCATCCTGTAAGGCTTTAATCCAAGATTTTACATAGGCAACATGCTGGGAAGGGTCATGACCTATCCCCAGTTCATCGCCAATGATCATACTGGCAATCTCTGCGCGTAGTTCTTCTCTGGCGTAACCTTCACTTCCAAAAGGATGAGACAGGTCACGATCAAGACGCGATGCGTGACCTGTCCAGTGGCTCAATTCATGAAGTGCAGTGGCATAGTAACGATCAGCACTTGGAAAGGAAGCCTGCTGCGGCAAATGAATGCTGTCTGTAGACATACGGTAAAAAGCCCGGTCAACCTGGTCATGAGAGATTTTCGCGCCAGAGGCTTCGAGAATAGATTCAGCACGTTCAATACTGTTCCAGCTCTTATCTTGGCGAACGGCCATCGGCGGTAGACCGTCAATCTGCTCCGCATTAAACACAACTGCGTTAAATACCTTCGGTCGCTCCAGTTGGACAGTTTCTTTTACCGGTTTATCGTCTTTATCGAGCACAACGCTACCATCATCGTTGCGTTTGATGCGTTCCTCAGTAAATTTCCAGTATTGGATCGGCGTGCCTTTTTCGCCTCTCCTTACCTGCGCATTTGCAGCCGTCGCCTGCTTATAGGTCATCCAACGTTGATCGCTATAACCCTGCGCCATAAGGTGAATAGCGTTAATGCCTTTATAACGTTTACCCGTCGTAGGGTTCATAGGCAATGCGACACCAGGAGCGCCGGGGTTCCATGGTTTCTGCCATGGAGCAGTCCCCTCTTTAAGCTGGGCTATCAGGTTTTCAGCCACAATCTCATAAAATGGTTTTTTCGCTTTAGCTTCTGCCATGGCCCTTACTCCGCATCAAAAGCGCTTTCGTATGCGTCACGTACATTCAGCGCATCATCTTCGAATGCCCCCACAAGATCAGCCTCATCGGGTGAAAATTCGACTACATATCCCGGTGTCATCAGATCGCGATATTTTTCCTGTATTGCGTCGTTAACATCAGGGCGAATTACTGCATTAGTATCAGTCATATAGTGCCTCTACAATTAAGCGCGTTTTATGGGGTTATAGTTTGGACTACCTTTAATATCTGGGTACGACTCTTTACAATTGGGATAACCACTGCAAGACCAGAAGTGACCGGATTTTTTGGACGGACGACGAATAAGTCCTTTACCACATACCTTGCATTTGTACTTGTCAGAAATTTGCACACCACCGGCAACTTTGATAGCTCCGGCATTAATAACCTTAATCTGCTCTCGTACAAATTTTTCCTGAATCTTCACAAAAGAATCAACGTCACGTTTCCCCTGCTCTATTTCCAGTAACATACGTTCGTTGATGGCTGTCATTACCGGGCTTTTAACCAGTTCTGGCAGAATGGCTATCAGCCCCCTTCCCAGCTTGGTACTGATAATGTCTTTGCCTTTGTTTTCAATAAAACCACGTTTCTTTAAATCAGCAACTATTGTGGCACGGGTAGCTGATGTGCCAATACCATCACCTTCCCGCAGTAATTTTTTCTGAGCCGGGTCTTCAACATACTTATGAATATTTTCCATTGCAGTGTTGAGTGTACCGTCATTAAAACGACGCGGAGCTTTAGTTTTAGCATCCTGCCGCTGTGCCTGAGCACAAATAATTTCGTCACCATTTCTCATTGATGGAAGAGTCTGTTCAGATTCATTTTCTTTTTCTTCTTCATCCTCTCCATCTGAATAAACATCCTTCCATCCATTTTTAGTCGTTACGCGGCCACCGGCCCCAAATGTTTCACCATTAACATCAATAATAATTGATGTCGCTTTATATTCATGTACTGGATAAAATTGAGCAAGGTATGTTCTTACGATAAGGTCGTAAATATTACGCTCTTCTGGCGTAAGCCTTTCAACGTTACCTTTGTGCATCGTTGGGATAATGCCGTGATGCGCTGTAACCTTAGAGTCATCAAAAGTTTTTGATTTTACTTTTGGATCAGCCTTATCGATTAAAGCAGCTATTCCCGGATAAGTAACCCGAAGAGAATCCAGAATTTGAGGTGCATCTGCGTGTTGAGATTCAGGCAAATAAGAACTATCAGAACGTGGATAACTGGTAAGTTTATGCGTTTCATAAAGAGACTGGCATATAGCCAGTACTTGCTCACCAGAATAACCAAACTTACTTGAAGCAACAGCGGTGATACTGCCAAGAGAATAGGCTTTTGGATGATATTTTTTCTTTGGCTCTTGCTTATATTCAACAACCTTACCGGATTTTCCGGTTAAAGCCGCTACTAGCTTATCAGCTTCTTTAGTGTCAATAAGCCTTCCCTCTGAATCAAGCCCTGGCTGATCTTCTCTGGCCTGCCATGCCGCAACAAACACTCCTTTGTCATGTTTAAAGACAGCTTTAATATTGTGATAAGGAATTGGTTTGAAGTTTTCAATTTCGAGATCGCGGGCAACAACAAGTGCCAGCGTTGGTGTCTGAACTCGCCCGACCGTCAACAGAACACGCGAGCCACCACGCGCTGCCGACAACGTGAATCCTCTTGAAAGGTTCATTCCAACCAACCAATCAGCCCGACCACGCGCAAGAGCTGCACGTCCAAAATTTACATATTTATCGTTGTTCTCAAGTCCTTTCAACGCCCTTGTGACACTTACCGTATCATTCGCATTACACCAGTAACGCAGAACCGGTTTAGTACATCCCATGTCATCAAGGATTTCATCAACCAGTAACTGCCCCTCGCGATCTGGATCGCCAGCATTTACAATCGTGTCAGCTCGCTCAACCAAATGCCGGATGGTTTTCAGCTGTTTCTCAGCATCTTCACGAGGATTAATAATCCATTTTTCGGGGATAATTGGCAGTTCATCTTCTCGCCAGATTTTTTTACCGCTTTCATTACGAGGCACATTGTCTGGTGTATATTCATCAGGTTCAGCCTGCTCAAACATATGACCAAAACACCAGGTCACATAGTCACTGCCGCACTCAATGTAACCGTCTTTTTTATTGGTTGCGCCTAATATTTCAGCGATGGCTTTCGCAACACTTGGTTTTTCTGCAATGAATACTCTCATTTGACACTCCCTATTTCTGCCATAAGCACTTTAATTTCTTCACTATCAGGACATCAGCGGAGCGATGACAAACCGTGATGATTTCACTTCGCCTTTTTGTATCTTCACACTTTGATAAATTACCCAAAAGTGCCTCAGCAATGAGGCTGCGATAACGAATAGTTTTCAAAGCATACATAATGAGAGTATTCATACGGCATTATCCTCATTCGAAGAATCCATAAGGCAATCTGGTTTTTTCGGAAAAGGACGTGGATAAGGTTTATCAGGAGTAAGGTTATAGGTTCGATTTTCCACGCCAGAAATCTCTGCCAACTTACTTAAAAATTCATCCTGAGATTCAATCCAGCATCGAATCCAGAAACATTTATCCATAAGCTCTGGTGCTTTTTCATATAACAATTCGAGTAGCTCGCGATTTTCATCAATTCGTTTAAAAATGCCACGATTGGTTTTTGAAATAACCTTTTCCAGTGCCTCTAACTTCTCCTTCTCCGCACTCTTATGAAATAACCCCATATCAATTCCCCTATTCTTTTTACCAGGTCATTACAGGTAATATCGTAGAAATAATCTGTGACTTTGTGACCGCGCCGAAATATCTCCCGTCAAATGAAGATGCGCTGCGGTCAGTCATCAGCAACAGTTCTGATTTACCCAACGTGTATACTTCACGAATGGCGGGCAGTTTACGCCCGCCCGGATCAACACTTAACGGCTTGCTGTAAGGCAATAACTGTCCGTTGACGTAAACACCATCATCACGAAAAGCAACTTCATCACCTTTAGCCGCTAAAATCCGCTTCATCATCTCGCCATACCCCCCTGGACAAAAGCCGCTGCCGATGTAACCACGCTTCTGTGCCAGTGAGAAAATAGCCTTTTCAGGCGGGCAGAAAATTACATAGTCGCCCTTCTCTGGCGCTTTCTGGCTGATTTTGTACAAGCCAACAGGGATACTTTTCGTGGTATTGATGCGTAACCCGGCGGCATATCCAAAGCAACACACAACTGCACCAATCAATGAAGCCGAAATAACACCAATGGCGGCATAGCGGGTCATTTTTTTCATATTGCGATAGCCTCATTACTGGCGTCATCATTCGCGGCAGCTACAGCTCGAATCCGATCGGTAACTTTTGGTGCAGGTACAGAAGCACGAAGCGAGAAAATCTCATCTTGGAAAAACAACGGCTGTTTTCCATAGATAGCCGGAAAACCTGCCACATAAATAACCATGTCGCCGCGCTCGGTAATCAGACCTTCAGCATTCTTCTTAGGTCCTGGCATACGCAGGCATTCATCCACTGTCAGAAGTGGGCGCTGTACTTCCTGAATGGTTTTGGATACTCCACCCAATATCGCACTGGCACGTTTCCCGCTGGTTGTGATCTGCTCTTTGATAACCGTTGTTTGTCCGGTCAACTTAGAAAGGTGCTCTGCAGTCTCAGTACGGTTAGGTGGATATGCGTTCTGCACATGGCAGTTCGAGGTTATTGTTTCATCCGGCCCATAACCTGTTTCACGGCTACGCAACTGATTAATATCCTGGCAGATGAGGTAGAACTTGATGCCATAACCTGCAAGGAAAGCCAATGATTCCTGAATGATTTCGAGTTTACCCAGACTTGGAAACTCATCGATCATTCCCAGAAGACGATGTTTGTAGGTTTTCTTTGTCTGTACTCTTTTTGTTCCCTGAACTGAAAAACCAAACGCCTGTTTAAAACGCTGCCATAACGTAAGGTTGTTATCTACACGCTCAAATTCCATCTTGTCAGCCAGCAAACGAACAATCATGTTCAGCATGATTCGTACCAGCGGACGCAGACGAGCTTTATCATTAGGCTGAGTAACGATATACAGCGAAACCGGATCATCATGATTCATCAGGTCTTTTATTTTAAAATGTGACTCACTGACGTTACGAGCCACAACTGGATCACGGAAAAGGGCGAGATAAGATTTTGCGGTAGACAGCACGGAACCGGCTTCTTCTTCCGGGCGGTCCATCATGTCACGACCGGCAGCCCCCACCACCGGATGATTCTCGCCATTTATGTGACTATATTGCGTCATTTCCATCCACAATTCCCCTGCCCCTCTTTCCGGGTCGGCCATGATGGAGTCAACATACGGAAGCGTTGCTGGCGTACCTTCATTTTTGTGCTTGTAAAGTACATGGAGGATCACACCGACTAAAAGCGCCTGGGATGTTTTCTGCCAGTGGTCATTTAGTCCTTTACCGTCCGGGTCAACTATCAGCGTGGCAAGATTCTGAACGTCGCCAACTTCGTTTTCAGTGCCCACACGGATTTCATCAAGAGGATTCCAGGCGACGGAACCATTAGCTGCAGCAGGTTCGAATTTCAGACACAGATTCTTGGCATATTCTTTACGCCAGCCCGCCGTCATCGCCCACAGTTCACCTTTAAGGTCAGCCACTACCGTTGAATGTTTCCAGGAAAGCAAGGTGGGAACAACCAGGCCGACACCTTTGCCAGAACGGGTAGGTGCATACGTCAGAACATGTTCCGGGCCGTTGTGACGCAGATACCGCAACTGACCGTTTTTGTCTTCCCACGCACCAACATAAACACCTTCATCATTCAGCAAACCAGCATCTCTGATATCCTGCTCATCAGCCCATCTTGCAGAGCCATGAAGATATTCGTTAGCCTTGGATGAATTTGCTTTCATCATACTTGTCAGCGCGGTCAGAACTAGGCCACCGGCAGCAACCGCCGCCCCCACACTGCCAGCAGCAAAAAACGCATCAGGTAAGCGCTCATGCCATGCTGAATACCATTTGAAATAGGACCACGGCGCATAGATGTGATTAAAGTTCGGCCCCAACAGTTCCTGATAATTAAAGCTGTAAGCAAAATACTGTGTGGCGGCCTGAATGCCAGCCGCCAGTGAAGTTATAGCCATCGCCGGGATCAGTTTCCCTTTCGCTGCCTTCTTTTTATTACGGACCTGCGGCCCTACGGCATTATTTGGCTTTCTCATGGACTTGCTCCTTTATGTTCCAGTCATCAGCGGTGACGTCCATCACGTTTAACAGTTGTTGAACCTTGCCTGTATTCAGGCTGGCTTCGTTTGGGTTTCCTGCCAATGCACCACCATGCCCCGTATTTAGCATGGCGAGTAACAGCCCTAATTCTTCGGAATTTTGTTTCATCGACTTCTTCCTTTCGTTGTCCTAACTGAACCGGAAGGGGTAAGTGTGACTGACTCCCCGACTTTAAGATTGCTCAGTCTCCGGGCGGTGTAATCGCTGACAGGCATCACAACAATTTCATCATCCCGTTTTAGCAGGGCTAACGTTTCCAGCCCGCTTTTACGTTGGCCTGCATACTCAAACAGACCTTTATCAGTAGAATTATACCCTCTATGTTTCGGTATATCGAACCCTTTAAGGCGTTTTTGCTCACGTTCATTGATATATTTTTCAGCACTACTCAGCGGTTTCTTAACCTCAGCAGGTGTTGTTATTCCTCCTGCCCCAGCCATATCCCGTCGCAGTTGATCAGTACGTTCGGCTGTTTTGTGCTCCAAGTGGTCAGGAACATTACCCGGCAGTAACACTTCACTTCCTCCGGCGATGCGAACCATACCGAGTTCGGACATTGCTCGCAGACGGTTTTTTGCTGTGGGCGGCGGCTGGCGTCCAGGTCGCGCAACGTTGGGCTTACGATGTCCTCGTTCACCATTTGATTCGGCTGCTCGACTTCTCCCTGTACGGGTGTCATCACTCCTTCCTGGCTGGCTTCCTGCTGTAGTAACGCCATCGCCTGAGCCAGTTCGTCTTCCGCTGTTGCTAGTTCCATATCCGTTTCCGGCATCAGCGGAGGGGCTTCGTCCTGTAACTCCTGGTTCATTTGCTCCAGTAGCATTGCCATTGCCGCTTCGTTCTCGTCCTGCCTCAGTTCGTTCTGTTCCGGCATATCTTTGTCGTCTTTGCTCATTGTCTTTTTCCTCATTCATTCGGATAAAGTTTTCAATCCGATCTCTGGTTGCGTAAGGACCGACAAACCAGGATTTCTTTTCGGTGTCCCACATGGCCCCGGCTTGTCGGGCCTTGCCTCTTTGCTCAAAGGGGATGTGGATGTATTCACGCTCGCGGGCCGCTTTCTTAGCCAGAATTTGCCTCAACTTTTCCAGTTCAGGATCGGTAAATGACACGTCCAGCTCACGCGCAGCGGCTACAGCTACAATGCGTTTTTTAAATTCAAAACTGCCGTTAACGGTGAGTTTGTCTCCGTAACGGTGTTTAGCCATCAGCAGTGCGGCATGAAGACCGTCATCACCAGCATCACGTGATACATCCAGACGTTTACCACCGTCACGGATAGCACTCTCTCCCACGCGGTAAATAATCGTCCCTTCCTTCGTTACACTGTCCGGTTTCAATCCAGGGATACGGCCATCTTTTTTGACTTTATCGCCATGCAGAATGTTGGCCTCTTTACGAGCCTGTTGTGCATTCCGCTGGCGTAAAATTTTCAGCGCTTCATCATCACCACCTGCGGCTTTGAACTGCAGCCAGTCAGCCCATGTACGGCGTTTATGAATGTCATAAGCTGCCTGCCGGTCTTTTTTATAAATGGCATTTGCCCGTTCAAGTTCTTCCCCAAGCGCCTTACTTGCCAAACCATATAAATGGCGTTTATTCACGCCTGGTCCTTTCAGTAACTTGATAGCTGCCCGCTTTAACCGGCCTGTCCTTTTGGCATTTTCAATGAGGCGATCACGTTTAACCTTTGCCAGACGCAGTGCTTCGTTACGGGCAGCAGTAAGCCGTTGCTGTTCACTCTGGTAGCGCCCGTAAAGAACTGAGGTACTTGCACCCTGAGAACCCAGCGGTTTGCCCTCATAGCGTTTACCATTGTTAATCGACATAACGGGAATCTCCCCAAGGTGAACCTGTCGGTTTTCACGAATTGGTGGGGGGCGTTCTCCGGGCCGCTTAACATGTACAGCTGAACCGAATCGTTGTTTAATCGCTTCCGGGGAAAGTCTGGAAGGTTTCGTGTCGGGTATGGAAGACTCAAACGAGCCTAATTTCTTTTCAAGCGCTGCTCGGGACAGAGAGCGATCTACAGAGCTGGCTTTTACAGCAAGGCCATCGGGACCAGTAATAACGAATCCATTCCCTTTCTGGCGTAACTCAAGCCCATTCTGGCGCATTGCCTTATGTAACTCTTGCCAGTTAGCCGCACTCTTTAATTGATCTGCGCACTCCCTCTTTATCCAGCCAAGCAAACTTTCTCTGCCGGAATGCCTTTCCATATCTGCCGCATTATTTTCGGATCGCGTCTTACTTGCCCGGTGATTGTCTTTTTCGAGGCCAAACTCTTTTTCCAGTTCCTGACATACGGCTGTCCGAATCTTATAATCGTTATAAGGAGTATGAATGTTGTGAGTTTTGGGATGAACTTTGTTTATTGCGATCTGAATATGTACATTGTCTGTATCGTAATGAACTGCACTTACACGTTGATGTTCACCATAACCTAACGCTGTACACATACGTTCTTCTATTACATCTAAAACCTCCTGTGGTGGGTTTTCTCCAGGCCGAAAAGAAATAACCAAATGATAAGTTTTATCCCCCTTAGCACGCGTATTTAGTCGTTGTGTTGGTTCAATCTCATAACGAGCAGCATCAAGGATATTTTCCTGATGACAGTTTGTAGTCTTAACAGCGCCAACTCGTTCCTGTTTGTTCTGCGAATCTTGTAAATATTCAGCAAGTCTAAAAAAACTGCTTTTTTTTACATTACGCATTGGGATGTGACGCGAAATCACAATACCCCCCGGATTTTAGCAGCTAAAATCATTTACTCAGTATCCTGTCCATTACGTCACGAAGGGCGCTTTGCGTGGCGTCGATTTTTCCCAGCAGAGTATTAATTAACGCTGGCGAAAAATTCCGGGTACGTTCGTCATTGGAAAGCCACAACTTCAGTAACCCCCCAAGTCGGCCCAAGTCTCCATTAACCCGACTCAACTCTTTGACCTGTTCTATATCAACAATTGACTCCACTTCGTAACCCATACCGACTTTACGCAAATAGGCCGCAACACTCAGACCAGCAGCGGCGGCATTTGCTTCAATCTGCATCTTCTCTTCCGGGAAGCAGTAAACCTTGATCGGTGTGGAATTTTTCCGCGTCTGATTGTCAGTCATCTCGATCTCCATATAGGCGGTAGCCGATTAGCCTCGCAGAGCAGGACTCCCGTTGAGCAGCCCCGCTGCGAATAAGGGAAGGTAAAGTAGAAGCACCGTTTACGGTGGGCCTACTTTACATGTCCTGCCCGGCTTTCGCCGGTGTTTACGCCAAGGAAAGTCTACACAAAGAAAAGTGGAATGTCGTGTTTTTTGATGTAAAACTGTGGATATAACGAAAAAACGGCGTTACTATGCCACATACACCGGAAAACCAAGGTTTTCCGGGCGGTTTACAACTGTTATCCTGCTCAAATACACACGTAAATACACAGAAATACCTCATAAATACACACGCAGGTTATCGGATGGGAAAAGACTATTTAACTGACCTACAGGAGTGGGTTAAGCAGAAAAAGGGGCTGAACGGCAAGAGTGCAAACAGCGGGAGGGTAGTCTTCCTGGCAATCCGGGAAGACGTCAGAAATGCGATTGAAGCCGGTTACTCTCTTACTACGATATGGGAACACATGCACGAAACTGGTCGTGTTAATACCACATACGAAACTTTTCGTCGGCATGTCCGGCGATACATAGATGAACGAAAACGTGCAGCTGCTGTTAGCGAAAGTACACCTGCTGGAGCTACGGTAAAGAAAGAAAGCCAACAAACCGGTCCGTCACCGAAGAAAGAAACAGTGATCCCGGAGAGAACGCCGGTCAAAAGAGAGCCGCCTACGAATACCGGCAGTCAGCTGCCATCTTTCAATTTTAATCCTGGAAAAAAGAAGGGGACTAACTAATGCCTACTGCAGACAAAAATAAAAAACAGAGTGAAGCTGAATCAGTGCCGGTACGCCATGCTGTTCACAGCGCCCAGCAAGGAAAAGGTGGTTGTGGTAAATCCGTTAGCACCGCTTTGGTGGCAATGTACAAGATTAGCAAAGGTGAGCTACCGCTGTGCATCGATACCGATCCGCTCAATCCTACATTCTCTAATTATGAAAAACTGAACGTCCGACAGCTGAACATCATGGAAGGTGATGAAATTAATCAGCGCAAACTGGATACCCTCATCCAGTGGATTGATGAAGCCGGTGATAGGGACGTTATTATCGATAACGGCGCTCCGTCATTTATTCCGTTATCAAGTTATATGATTAGCCAGCAAATCCCCGCCCTGCTTTATGAAATGGGTAAACAGCTTGTCATTCATATCTCGATTGTGGGGGGGCAGGCACATGATTACACCGTCGAGGGGTTCAAGGCCATGGTGGAGCAGTATCCGTCAGAAACCCATTTTGTTGTCTGGCTTAACCCGTATTGGGGCGCGGTGGAATCCGATCAGGGAGTGCCATTCGAAGAATCAGAAGCGTACCTGATGAATAAAGACAAGGTTGATGCGCTTATCCGTTTGCCTACACTCAAAAAGGAGTTACACGGCCAGGACTTTGCCGACATGCTGGAAAACTACAAGACCTTCGATGAGGCCATTGAAGATAAATCATTATCTATTATGGTTCGCCAGCGTCTGAAACAGGTTCGCGCCCTTATTTTCGAACAGCTTGATTTAGCAACGGTGATCTGATGGATGATAAGACGGAAGAACTCATTGCGCTCATTGCTAAAAAGCATGGTATAGCCCTGGATGAAACCGATCCGATTATGGTCGTTCCTACCCTGCTTCGTTATTTGCTGGATGAAAGCCAGGAGAAACAGGGTGAAATTCTGGATGAGTTTAAATCCGAGCTACAAAGCGCCCTGATGCAATGGGATTACAGCGCGAAGGATAAGGCTGACCGTATCCTTAACGCCGCGCTAAAGGCGAATACGGAAGTAATGGAGCGGGTTTTGACATCTGCCGCCACAGAAACCGCTGTCATAATCAGAAAGGAAGTTCAGGACGAGATCAGAAAATCGCGGGCGCACATAGAAGGGGCAAGAAAACTTGCCATGATGAATATGGCGGCGGCGGTGATCACCTTAATGGCTGCTGCCGTCGCATTCATTGCAACGTTTTACAAGTGACTATTAGCCGCTAAGTTTTAGCGGCTAAAATTTTGTTATGTTGTAGCGTGCCTTATCGCCAACCGGCCTGAACCCCGTTTATCGGGGTTTCGCTGTTTTTAGGGGGTAGGAATTGTTGCGGAAAAAAATCCCCGCATGACGGGGATTCTGTAGCGGATCAAGTTATTGTTCGTGTAAGGCTCAGACCATTCCCTTTACTTAGTGATGGAGCCTGCTCTCTTTGTAGCTTTTCTTTCTGTTCTTTCGCCTGCTTCCGCATGAGATTCTCATGCGCGCGCTGTGCAGCCCGCATTTCATCCCATCCTTCGGCAAGCTCTGGTTTATCATGCCGCACTTTGGCCGTCGCAAGTTCGTGTATACGCGGGCCATGTAACCCCATCCCGTCATGAATCTCTTTGACAGTTTCCAGCCGGTTCTGCAGGCGACTCAGCAATGACTGTTGTTGTTGCACCTGTGACTTCCATTTTGCCTTCTGGCCGGGCAGAGCCAAAAACCCAGGCTGACGACTCATCATCTGCTGCAGAACCGCCTCCTGCTTGTCTATCAGCGATTCCAGCCGGTTTTCAAGGTTTTCTGCCTGCGTTTCTTTATCCGCTACTGCCGCCTCTACCGCATCCTTATATTCCTGCTCAATGTTACCGGCGTCAGTTTGCGAATCCTGCAAATGGGAAGGGTCATTGATCAACTGCTGCTGTTCGTCATGCAGTTGCTGTACCTGTTCCTGGATATTTACGGCTTCCGACTCTGCGAGAAGATCAGGTGTAATATCAAGCTGCTGATAAGGGGAGGAGGTATCCCGGACCGCGCCGGGATTTTTAAATGGGGTAGTTGGCTTCATCCGGGACTCCTACGCTATTCGCTATCTGGAGAACTTCCGGCCCTGCTTCTCTGTGGCTGCTGCTACCTGAGCTTTACCGGAAGTCTGGTCATACGAAATACTTTTTTCCGTACCTACTTCTGGCAGTTTATCGAAATTTTGGCGATCATGCTTGAAAATCTGCTTACCTACCTGCTGATATACTGATTGCTTATCTGCGTGTAAAATCGGCCCATTATAAGAGCTGGCTTTATCCGGCCCCTTGGACAGATAAAGCGGGTAAATGCCTGGCTTTATGCTGCCAGCTCTATCAACATTGTCATTTTTCCATTTTCCAGCTTCTTCGCTTTGCAGCACTCGCTGGCCGTTCATGACAAGAACACGCTGTTTGCTCATGTCGGTGTTACTCCTTGTGTTATCATCAACCGTCTGTATTGAGATAGGGCTAACTGCTATTTTTAAGTTGAATCGGCAACTGATTACCCAACTACTCTTTAACCATCATCCAGGTATTCTCCGGCCCTATGGATAAATGCCGTTAAAAATGCGTTTGTGGGCTTCTTTCAGGCGCTGTTTGTCGAAAGGACCAAGATAGGGCTTTCTTCCAGCTACGATAAGTTAAGAGCTATTGTGTCACGCTCAATCCCTCATCCCAGCCAGGTTGATAAGGATGTCAGTACTCTGATACAGATATTGGTGTTTTTGCCGCTCATTCCTAATGTTGTTTTGCATGTTGAGTATGGTTCTTAACTCTCCCTGCGTCACCTTACTCATAAGTAACATCACCGGTAATGATGCGTTTTTAGGAAATAGCCGCCAGGAACCATGAATTTTCTGCCCTGACGGAACTACATAGCCCTCAGGTTAAATTTTGTTTAGCTACATCTATACATTTTAGCGGCTAAAATTATGCAATAAATAATATTAATAAAAAAAATCCCGCGACTGCGGGATTCTGAGCGGAAATTGATACCTTTTATCCTTCAATAAGGCAAATTATTTTCACGTTTTCGAGATTTAGCTCTTCTTCTACACCAGTTGAATCAAACTTAATCCAGGCAAGCCCTTCTTCACTTGGGCGCTTGGTCAGGATAAGGCGGCCCTGCTCCCCCAGGTACTCAACGATAACAATAGCCTTTTTGAATTTATCAGGATCGGTTTCCTTTTCTGGCGTCTTACGGACCTTATCGGTCACATCGTTATCATCGTGGCCGTCCGTATCATCTTCGGCAGCTTCCGAATCGGTACGGCCATTGAAGGCGTCAATGGTGTCTGGATCACGCTTGCTGGATTCTTTTTCGTCCAGGAACTCACGGAAAACTTTCACCGCACTACGGGTAATGTCTTCACCCTCGTTCTCTTCAAGCAGTTTTTGAACTTCTTCCGGGTCTTGCTTGTAAGCCGTTACCAGCTCATTAACTACGGTAACATCACGGATTGAACCTTTATTAAAAGCATCTGCTATACAATCCGGCAGGTCCAGCAACGCTGCGTGTTGGGTTACGAACGCTGGCGACTTGCCAAGCCGTTTAGCAATCTGAGATTTTGATACCCCCTCAGCCAGTTTGCGGCCAATGTGTACGGCAATTTCACGCGCCGTCAGGTCATTACGCTGGATGTTCTCAATGACCTGATCATCGTCGCTATAGTCATTATCGATAAAAGCGGGAATTTGTTTCTTCCCGGCCACTTTACTGGCTCGCCAGCGACGTTCTCCATGGTTAATAATATAGCGCCCCGCTTGCTCCGGATTCTCGCGAACGGAGACAGGCATTTTCACACCACGCGCTTTAATGGTATCAGCCAGCTCCTTAATGGATTCCTCTGAGAACCCTGGGTTGTCCTGCTTACGCGGTTGTTCAGGATCGGGATCAATCGCATCAACGTCCAGCATCAGTGGTTTACCCTCAGCACCTGCAGACGCATCAAGAAAGTCGGAGAGATCACCAACGGTATCAAGGCCAAGGCCGGAAGAATTTTTTTTAGTCATTATGCAATCTCCATCTTAGTAAAAACATGATAGGCCAGTGCTCTCATTTCCTGGCTGGCTTTACGTGCTGCTGTCTTCTTGATTTTCCAGACAGGGACATGTGAAGCCAGTGCATCAGCAATGCTGCTTCGCAACCCGACAGACACAGGAACCATTAACGTAGGGTAGGCCGTCTGCAGCTCCTGCAGGTGGTTTACATGGCGAGGATTGCGGCCATCTACCTTACTTGGAACCATACCAATAAATTCCAGCTTGCTGTTCATTTTGCGTTTCACCTGGGTGAAGGTGGTCAGCATTTTTTTAATACCCTGAATTGAGTACACCTCAAGCTCAATAGGGCATACCACAAAATCAGCGCTCGCCAGCGCAACTATAAGCGCATTGTTAACCGTAGGCGCAGTATCAATCAGGCAGACGTCAAAGCCACTGTCCGCCAGCTGCTGCAGGTTATGGCGGAACTGCTTCACCATTTCCGGCAGATTTAATTTTTCTACGTTTGCTAGTTGAATATCTGACTCAATGAGAGAAATTCCGCTCTCAGGCATTTGGGTAAAGCGAGTTGGCTCGATCTCGCCCCACATTTCATTCGCTTTAATGCCGGACGAGAACTGTTTCAGGGTAAAAGAGGCGTTGCCCTGGGTATCCATATCGATTACAGCAACCCGCTTGCCTCGTTCTGAAAAATCAAATGCCAGATGAACCAGGGTGGAAGTCTTGCCAACACCACCTTTTTGATTTGCTGTAACCAATACTTTCATAGCCATCGCTATTCTTCCTGTTTACGTTTTGCCTCGTCAGCCCACTTTTTAACAATGAAAGCCTGCCGCTCCGGTAACACTACTTCAATACGCACAAAACCGTCAGGTACTTCTTGTTTATAGGCATCCCACACTCTGTTAACTGCCTGAGAAACAGCCCCGCGAGAAATATCCAGCGTTTCAACAAAATATTTCTGCGGTCTTCCTTCAACCAGTACGCCGTAAGCGATATCAAGCGTTTGCTTACCAACATTCAGGCTTCGGGTAACTCTTGCAAATACCTCATTAGTCAGGCGTTTTTTTTCATTGCCCGTTTTGGCAACATGCGGATCATTATTATTAACAGTCGTCATAAATTTACTTCCCGGTTCAACACCTTTAACTAGACGCCTTAATGACACCGCAAACAAAGTTTAGCTAAACCACGTATGCAGGTCAATAATTTTAGCTGCTAAAATACACTTTTTTCGATATAAAGAAACATAAAACTACTCACTTTTCATCTATTATCAAAAAAAAACCGGCTTATAGCCGGTTTATCCTTGGACGTTTAACTAACGACTTAATTTCTTCTTTTTCATTCTGGCCTGCTCAATCTCTGTCCCAGCGACTTTTTTAAACCAATCAGGCAAATCATTAGAAATGAACTTTGTTTTATCTTGTTCTGTGCGGAAAAGTAATCGCCGTCTGTTATAACTGTTATCAAATACCCATACCCGGTCAGCCACGGCCATAGCTTTAGGTAGGTTGGTTACAGAACGCTCGTATCGTCTGAAAATATCATCAACAGGCACATTATGACCACCAAGGCTTACACGCTGGTTAACGCGAGCTACTGACATTCCTACATCTTTCACCCCCACATAGATTAAATTAATTTTGTAACCTGCAGTTGCAGCAAGCTGCATTAACTTAATCTCCCCCATTCCTGTGAGTGTCGTTTCTACAGCGAAAGTACATCTATTTTTGATATTTTCCGTGCGCAGAAAAAGTGCCTGCTCTCCTGCCTTTCGATTGCTTATACCTTGTTCCCGCGCAATATCATCAGGGTTAACAACCTCTATTTTCCCAAGGATATGTCGCTTAACTAGGGTAGATTTTCCTGCACCATTAGGCCCAGCAATAACCCAGAGTTGAGGACGCATCAGAGCTTAACCTCAACTACTTTTTCTGTACCAGTCATGAAACTCACCAGTTCCTTACGGCCATCTGGATATTCTTTTATAACACACCCTTCTGGTGTATTTCGTTCAGCGTAATAAATAGGTACGCCACTAAGAAGATTGGCACGGGCTTCTTCACCTGCATCATATCCAAGTTGTCTATCAAAAACGGTAAAAAATCGTGCTTCATCAGAAGGTGTCATTTCGGCCAGATGAGATAGATCCATACTCATATTAAACCCTCTATAATTTACAATTAGAAATTAACTGACATTATATAATCAGAAATGCCAACGCATTCATTCTATCTATGACACTTTGGGTTTCCACGTTGCCATAATGTAAGTGAGAGTAGCCAGTACAAGGAAACTGGTCACGAACGGCCAGGCTGCAGCAAATGGGCCATCACTCCATTTAAAAAGCATTTTAAAAAACTGGATGACAACGTTCGCGATCAGCAGGAAGCGAACAGGAATCCAGAGAATAACCAGCACCATGTATACCGCACCAATGACACCATACAGAATATTACGTACTGTGTTTTCTGATGCTGGACCAGCGACATCCTCGACCGCCCGAATTTGCTGCGGTTTACTTCCCTCTTGACGAGGAAATTTAACGACATTGGTCATACCGGCCTCCTGCTTTATTCAAGTGGTTTACCAAACCTTTACGCATATTATAGGACATATTGTCCTATAATTGCAATTTTAGCAGCTAAAATCTGTTTCACACCTTCCAGATTTTACCCAATCCTGCATATTCAACCAGAATAGCCCAGGCCGAAAAAGGAATGGGTGTATCCCCCCCAACCCAGCGCCTGACGGTTCGGCTGTCTTTCAGACCGGTCAGTGTGGCTGCTTTGCTTCCTGTTAGCTCTGCTATCTGCATCAAAGTACGAATTTCTTCTGGCGTAGGACAATCCCATCCCGCACCAAAGGGTAAAAAACATTCTGACCTGATTGAGACAGGGTAGGGTTTAGTTTGCATTCACGATTCACCTGTTTTGTTGTCTTCCAGTAATTTCAGTTGATCAATATTGTAAAAAGTACGAACGCAAGTAGGGTCAAAATCCACTACCTGAGTTCCGCGACGGTTGATTCGATAACGTATAGGCTTATCTTCATGCGCCTCCACACATCCTGAATCGTATATCGTAACGATTTTTACAATAGTGCCAATATTTTTAGCAAACACCGGATGATGCACACTCACGATTTCACATCGAGCACCAACGTAAAATTCTTTATAATGCTGAACAGTAATCATCCGCTCTTTGTATTCTTTGGAACGCTCCTTTGCCAGTTGCTTGCGCCGTTCGCTTTCGGCCCGCATAGTTTCTCTTTCAGCCTCCTGCTCTCTCTGCATAATAGCTGTAATGCGTTCCTGAGCTGCTACAGCCCATTTACGGGCGATAAATGCTTTAGAGGCGGGTAATAACGCCTCAACCCTAACAAAGCCGTCAGGGAGCGTTAGAGGCGTTCTATCAGGGGGGGGCGAAAGGGATTTTAACCAATCAGGCAAAGGCTCAGATGCCAGCCTGTCACGGAAATCAGCAGAGATAAAAGCAGGTTTCTTTCTGGCGTCAATCAGGCTTTGAAATACGCGGGATACGTGTGCATCAACGGTTTCTCCAGGTTTGACATCTGAAAACTGTACAAAATGCGAACGATACCCTGTTTCGGATACAAAGGGGGCGTTTAAATCAACGGCATGAAACGAGGTGGAAAGATAACCCATCATACATCCGGCTTCGACCTTAACCCTTGCTCGCATACCACTGAAACTTTCGATGATAAAATCACCGTGCTGGCCCCACATAGGAATGCTACCGTCATCAGCACGGCAATATTCACTGATAACATGAGCAGCTTCATGTTCACCGGCATTACACCCAAAGAAGGTTTTACCGTTCATTTTCCAGATACAGGCTTCAAACCGGTACACAGCATCATGACGCTGTTGCGGATCGCCGGTCATACAGGCTTTATTCAAATCAATTAGCGCTGAGTATGCCACGTCAAGAATGCGATGGTCGTCCGGCAGTTGCTGCGCAATGGCTTCCATTTGCTGATCGCGAGAGTCATCGCCAGGATAATGTTTGGACATATTAACCCCCTGAAAAATCCCCTGCAGAGCAGGGGATAAAGACTCACTTAATCGATGGCAGCACGGAACTGCGCATATTCTTGATGCCCGCTGGCGTAATCAAACAGCTGATGATAATAAGCACAGCATTTTTCTGAAAATGGCAGATTAGAATTAGCAAGCTGGGCCAGCACAAAACTGGTTGCCACCATACCTGCAGCTTCTGCGCTTAACAAACCGTCAAAGTAATTACCCTGGACAGAAATACGGTAATGTTCACGGCTGTTTGGTGCCATAAAATAACCACCATTTGAAAGTTCATAAAAATCCCACTCACCACCATCGTAATGGGCTTCAATTTTATCCAGCGCACTACTTAAATATTGGCTTTTATTTTCAGGACTTAATTTACGCATCCAGTTATAAGTGTGGTTTTCCACAAAAAGCCAATATTGGCCGAAGAATTTCGGCATAAACATCAGGCGTTCTTCATAATCTGTAAGTTTACGAGCAGTAACGATAACTTCATTATTCATCGGAGTTCTCCGGTATTTGACCTGAGTGATATACTCGGCCTTCAAACACATAATAGGACATTTTGTCCTATTGTTCAAGCATTATTATTGATGGAGCCGTAGCAGGGATCAGCTTGGAATTCGGAAATTTTCCCACGCCAAGAGAATTGAGTTGAACGGATGGTTACATCCAGGCCAGCTAACTTACTGAACGTAAAAATTGTACGATTTCGGACACCAAAACTGCTGTTGTCCCGCCATTCTGGCGATTTCTAAAAGTCTTTTGGCTAAAAAATAGTCTTAACGTGGTTTATTTTCCGAATGCCAAGCGGCCCCCTTACCGTACGTTTTCGTACGGTTGGCCCTCAAACCCCGTTTCCGGCTTGGAACCCCTTAAACGGCTTTTCCTTGGTGTAAAACTTTTCGAGTTTATAGCGAATACGGAATTTCGAAGTGTGCTTGGTAATTCAAGCGAGTACTTATCAAGCTGTTTTGGTGAGGAATTTTTAAGAATTGAATGTTTTGCACGTTGGTTGGTGTGGTTGGCCAGAGATTTATCTCTGGCAGAGCGAAGCGGCCTAAGCTCGCGAAGCGAGTGAGAAAAATTTGGGGTGAAGACCGCTTGCGGTCGAGGGGCTTGCCCCTGGGGGGATGGGAGGCCGCTTGCGGCCGGGTGGGATTGAGAAGGGGGGCTTCCCCCCTTCGGGGGCGTCTATGACGCCGGTTAAAATAACAGGTTATTTCTTTTGGTTAGAAATGGTTAAAAGATCGGTTAAAAGATCGGTTAAGATCTGGTTAGAGGGTTGTGGAAAACAACTGTATCAATATGAAAAACATGGAAAATCATATCCACAAGCGCCCCTCAAATGTCATGATAGTGCCCTTCATATGTCATAATAGCGCCCCTCAAGTGTCACCTTTCCGCCCCTCAAATATCATGATAGCGCCCTTCATATGTCATAATAGCGCCCCTCAAGTGTCACCTTTCCGCCCCTTAAATGTCGTATCTTTACCGGGATATTAACAGACTTATCCACAAATTAAGGGGATAATTCTAACGTCTGGTTAAGCTCTATACGCCTAAACAAAATTTCGTGCGGGCTAAACTCGTCCTAAACAAAGAAGGGCGCAATAAAGCGCCCCTCAACTGTCATAAAAAAAATATGTGCCCCTCAAGTGTCACCATTCCTCGCTGCGGCATCGTTAGTTCGTTTGCAATGAATACGATCTTTATCTATCCAAGCACTATGAATTAACCCACTATCTTTAAGCTCAGCACATGCTTTATTAACCTGCTCTCGCCACTTTTTCAGGCGGTCGGATTCCGAGCCACACATCATCTTGAATGTATCTAATTTCATAGGATATGGCTCCCGGTGAGAACCAAAGTAATCAAAGAGGCGGCGAGCTGTAGGTGAAAGTTTACGGTATTTCTCCCACACAAACTTTGAATAGTGCTCACCTGCAAAAAGCAAAACCATCTCTTTATCAATGATGACTTCACATCTTGACGACCGTTTCCCACGGTCAAGAACGCGAAAGCGACCAATCAATGAAACAGACTCCAGTTGACCGACACGCTCAGAAATAAATTGCATGGCTGTTGCCTGTAGGCGTGTTAGGCACTCCTCGGCCTTTTCTATATAACGACCATTATAAGACCAGCCTAGATCCTGGCAAAGTTCGTAAAACGTGAAGGTAATAGGTTCACCCATTGGTTTCCTTTTGGCGTATTCAAGAACCTGCTGCCACACAAGTTCATCGTCATCAGCACGTAACTCAAGCCCGGTATAGGTGATCCGCACATCTTTATTAATGTGGAAAATCTCTTTCTTCTGCAGTGCTTCACGGGGCTGACGTTTATTCTTGACAGTAAACAGAGCAGAACGAGCATAATCGTTAGGTAATGCCCGCATCGAATCCGGCCATGGTGCAATGTCAAATAGCGTCAGTTGCTTCTCTGTCTGCCCTTCATTCGCCATTCTGGAGCGCTGATCAAGCGCTGCCTTTTTTAGCTTTTCAAGTTCAGAATTATTATTGTCATTCTTCATAAGTGCCTCACCGCTTTGAAGCGCATTGAGAAAAGGCCCTCATCGGGCCTTCCATTCTATACCATCTTGCCCCATCAATCAGTTTTCTTACCTGCAACTGCGGAACTGCTTGCCGGGGATTTTATATTTAAATACTGAATATTCTCTGCAATGTAATCGATGCCATACACTTTTTGGCCGTTTGATTCATACTGGGTGTTACGCATAGAACCTTCTACAAAGACCTGCGAGCCTTTCCCTAGGAACTTTGCAGCGTTTTCTGCAGCCTTACCCCATACCTTGATGCGGAAAAAGTCGGTATATTCCTTAATTTCACCGGTTTCCTGATCTTTATAGCTCCCGTTAACCGCTATATCGAAAATTGCGATTGGTGTGCTTTTTGCTGTATACCGTAACTCTGTGTCTTTTGTTAGATTTCCGATAAACTGAAAACGATTAAGATTTTTCATATGCAGTCTCTATTTCTGTGACTAAGGAATACAGAGTTTAGCTAAACAATTTAATTCGGTCAATATTTTAGCCGCTAAAATTTACATCGAGGCGTAAGCGTATCGTGTACAACCTAATTTTTTTTACTAACATCCTCAGACTTCTTGAAGAAAGAGACATGACAAAGCAGGAACTATCCCAAAAAGCTGGGGTTTCAATCTCTTTTTTGTCGGACCTAACAAATGGAAAAGCGAACCCATCTTTAAGGGTGATGGAATCCATTGCTAATGCCCTCGATGTAGCCCTTCCCGTTCTCCTTGAAACAACTGACCTTGATGAACACAGTCTTATGCTTATGGCTGATGGAAAACCTGTAAAAAGTCTCCCTCCTGGATATGTAAGAGTGTCCGTAATTCTTTCTGAACAGCAAGCCTTTCGGGTACGAATGTGGAGTGAACATACACGTCAGAAGTTAGAGCAAGAAGCCAAAGCAATGCTGGAGATCATGCAAGAAAAGAAAAACAGTTAACGCCAAAAAGGAATGGGACTGCAGGGATGCAGATTTTAGCCGCTAAAAAACACCCCCTTTCCCGTCTTCGAACTACCAATAATTTCACTTTAATGCTTGCTTAACTATTGCCTGAAAACTTGTTTCGTTATATCGTTTGTCGTAATTCCTATTATAAACGCAGTAAAAATAAAGGATGAATTATGGACACTGTAGATTCCGTCGATTTAAGAGCGATAGAAAAGCTCAAAAGGGACATGGGACGAAGCCTAATGGAAGCGTTAGAAGATCCTGAAACACTAGAAATAATGCTGAATCCAGATGGTAAGTTATGGCGTGAAAAATTCGGTCAACCCATGTTCTGCATGGGAACTGTGCCTGTACAACGTTCAAAAACCATTATTCAAACTATCGCGGGCTTTCACAAAAAGATTATCGATTCCAACTCGCCATTTCTTGAATGTGAACTCCCTATTGACGGTTCCCGTTTTGCTGGTCAACTGCCGCCACTGGTTGCAGGTCCAACCTTTGCTATTCGTAAGAAAGCCTCACGTATTTTCCTTCTGGATGAATATGTAGATAAAGGCGTAATGACCAGGGTGCAGGCTGATTTTATTTGTCGCGCAATTGCCGCTCATAAAAATATTTTAGTTATTGGTGGTACTGGTTCAGGAAAAACAACGCTGTTAAACGCCATCATTGCTGAAATAGTTCGTCAGTTTCCAGACGAGCGCATCTGCATTATCGAAGATACGGGCGAACTGCAGTGCGCCGCGCTGAATTTTGTTCAATATCACACCACCATTAATGTCACTATGACTGACATTCTTCGTCTGATCCTGCGTATGTGTCACGAACGGTGCAATAGTGATCCACACCCAACGCCTGAAATCAGATCCAGGGGGTAATCTGCTCTCCTGATTCAGGAGAGCTTATGGTCACTTTTGAGACAGTTATGGAAATTAAAATCCTGCACAAGCAGGGAATGAGTAGCCGGGCGATTGCCAGAGAACTGGGGATCTCCCGCAATACCGTTAAACGTTATTTGCAGGCAAAATCTGAGCCGCCAAAATATACGCCGCGACCTGCTGTTGCTTCACTCCTGGATGAATACCGGGATTATATTCGTCAACGCATCGCCGATGCTCATCCTTACAAAATCCCGGCAACGGTAATCGCCCGCGAGATCAGAGACCAGGGATATCGTGGCGGAATGACCATTCTCAGGGCATTCATTCGTTCTCTCTCGGTTCCTCAGGAGCAGGAGCCTGCCGTTCGGTTCGAAACTGAACCCGGACGACAGATGCAGGTTGACTGGGGCACTATGCGTAATGGTCGCTCACCGCTTCACGTGTTCGTTGCTGTTCTCGGATACAGCCGAATGCTGTACATCGAATTCACTGACAATATGCGTTATGACACGCTGGAGACCTGCCATCGTAATGCGTTCCGCTTCTTTGGTGGTGTGCCGCGCGAAGTGTTGTATGACAATATGAAAACTGTGGTTCTGCAACGTGACGCATATCAGACCGGTCAGCACCGGTTCCATCCTTCGCTGTGGCAGTTCGGCAAGGAGATGGG
>SKDY01000299.1_pt1 | contig 43171 bp, 25 predicted proteins | sample 4826591 | NCBI WGS metagenome assembly SKDY01 (sample SAMN11008823, study PRJNA524170) | human gut metagenome | biome: Human fecal sample; material: Feces; isolation source: fecal sample from pouch patient p10, p22 | host: Homo sapiens | place: Israel: Tel-Aviv | collected 2016-06-15 | reverse complement strand
TGTTTTGTGTACCAAATACACCACTATTCGTCACCTCAACAGATTGCGGCGTCCAAATGATTTGTCCTTCACTGTCGACCTTACCGCTGTTTACCTTACCGGCAACACTGGCCGTATCTGTGATAGTTGGCGTGTCATATCCCGTAACACTTGGCGTCAAAATTTCCTTTGTGACAGCTTGCGTCATTTTGTTCTTATCTGTATATGAACCAAACTTTAGATAATCCGCCCCTGTGTATCCAGTAATGGTCTTAGGTGCTGAATCAGGAACTGGGACAGCATTACCGTTTTGATCAACGTAGCGAACTAGTGCTGTTTGTGGTTGTGCTTGGTAGATTACGAATACATTGTTGTTCCAGTTGTTAACTGTCAAAATTTTGGTCGACGCGTGACCAGCCGTCAGCAAGTAGTCCGCATCGGTCAATTGGCCAACTGGCGTATCATCAATAGGCGTATCTGATGTCACGTTAATTGGCAATTGTGACAACACATTTGTCACACCGTTAGCATCAGTTGCATCAACAACTTCCTTGTTATCGCCATCGTTCATGCGCACAAACTTGTACCCTGAAACAGATGGGTACAATTGTGATTCAGTAGCTGGATCAGCAGGCATGGCCGTGTTGGCGTAACCCTTATAAATAAAGGTACTTGCAGTTCCAGAACCCAATGGTGCGAAGCGTTCATAGTAAGTGTTACCCTTGGCATCTTTACGCTCAACCAAGTAGTAAATTGTGGCGATAACTTCCGCTTGCGTGAAGTTAACCGTCACTGCATCTTCAACATCTGGTGTCATAACAACCGCCGTTGATGTCGTCTTCGTCTTAGAGTTAGTTACCGTTGGCGTTTGACCGTCCCATGAGTAACCACCAGCGACGTTTTCAATGTCAGCGAAGTTAACTGTTTGATCAGTTACACCAGTCATCACAATGTATGGTGCCCCATCAGCTGTGTATTGAATTGGTTGATTAGCAATCGTCTTCAAACCAATCAACTTCGTATCGATTGGCTTCTTTTGGTGAGTTGCAGGATCAGTGTACGTAAAGAACACCTTCACCGAATCAGACAAAGCTGTATACGTAATTGTATAAGCCGTATTCGTATTTGCTGCTGCAGCTGGAACCAGGATGTTTGACAACTTGTTAACTGTCGCCTTGTCGTTGTATGGCTTACTGTAAACAACTTTGCCTGAGGCATCAGTAACTTGAACTGAGTAACCAGCTACATCATCTGGCGTCACAACATTGTAAACGGCATCCGTATATACAGATTGCGTTGTCGTACCATCTTGAATTTGCTTCGTGTATGACGTTGGCAACCCCTTAACAGTCGTCGTCACCGTTTGCTTGTTAGGTACCAAGTAAAGGTAAATCATTTGTGTCTTGGTTGCATCATCAATTGTGTCAAAGTTCGCATCGTGCGTTAGATAGTAGGTGTTAACGCTGTATCCGGGAACAGACGTTGTAATTTTGTTGTAATTAGCCGCAGTTGAAAAAGCCTGATTAGACCATCCGTTCAAAACGACGTCTGATAGGCTAGCTCGTGACGTTGCATTCGTCACTGGGTCTTGCAACAAGTAACGTACTGTCGCTGTTTGACGTGTTCCATAAACCAATGTAATGTCATTTGACTTTGAACCAGAAACAGTCACGTCATTTGCTGAAATCAAATTGTACTTTGATGAGTCGATTCCCAATGAACCCATGTCTGGTGCGCCATAGGCAACATCGTCAATGGTGTAATTTGGCGAAATGTTAGCCACACCAATTTTCGAACCAACGTTTGCAGTAAATGATGTGTCATCTGCCAACTTATTACCATTAGCATCCACATAGTGAACCGTCACTTGCTTACCAACCAAGGCACCGGTGAAATTCATTTCTTTTCCAGTTACAAGGTCAGTTTGTGACACATCAATAGAAGCTTGCATCACGGCTCCGTTACCACCGGTAACACCTAGCAAACCAATTGACAAGACACCACGTGCTAACAAAGCGTCTGACAACTTGTATTGCCAAGTCACATAATCCGTTGATGCATCTGGCGTTGAATCTGAACCAGGCTTAGGCAATGACGCCGTCAAAATGTGCGTCTTTGCGTCGTAGCTCAAGAAGTAAGGCAACCCTGTCGTCAAAATAGACTGTGGCACGGTGTTTTGCGTAGTTGAAGAGTACGTTGATCCCGAACTTGTGTTCTTTGTGTACATCAATCCACCAGTACCGCTATAGCCAGCACCACTATAAGTTCCAGTCGTAGACCCATTAGTCAATGTTCCCGTTGAATCCGTTGTACGGAAACCAACCACCGGATAGTTATTCTTCAGCGCTGTCTCGTTAGTGTAACCACCGAATTGTTGGTCACCCTTGTTTGAGTTGTAGAAGAAGTCGATACCAAAGGCGACGGCATCCGGCAACCCACCAATTCCCAAGTCACCGTTAGTTCCTCCGACAGTTCCAGGGTCGGTTGGTGAAAGGAAGAGTCCCAAAAAGTCTCCCGCTGGGTATGCTGCACCACCTTGGAAGGCGTTTTGTTGACCAGCGACTGTTGGAAGTTTCGTCACGCGTGAATCTGAGTGGTTTGACATGAAGAACTTACCAGTAATCGTAAAGTTTCCAGACAAACTCATTTGATACTTATAAGTAACGTTACCAGCAACCGGCTTAACGGCAGCCTCATATCCTGAACTTGTTTTGACACCCGTTAAGTTGTAGTACTGTGTATCATCTTTAGAATCTGCCGTAATCTGTGTCGAATTCAATTGATCTTGAATCTCTGAATCCGTCATATTCTTAGCAGTCATCGGATTGGCGTAGCCATCCTTCTTTGTCGTGGTCGGATCGTCAGATGGATTTGACGTCCAAGTCGTCAATCCAGTTCCTTCTTTAGCGGTTGACGTCGTCGTCTTTGATGCTGTTCCACCAGTCACAAATTCGTTATAAATTTGTGTGGCGTTGTACCCCAAAATGTTAGCCTTATCGGTTTTCCCAGCGTCAGTTGTGGCATTGGTAGCATTATTGATCGCAATATCCAACACAGGATCAACAACAAAACGGAAGTCATCATACAGACCCGTTGCCTTCAAATCAGCAACAACCTTTGCAAATTGGTTCGTTGGTGCATCAACAATCAAGTCACCATATGCTGACAACTTAGCTGATGCGTTAAAGCGTGACACATCCAAGTTCACGTATGCCGTTTGTGCGCGCTCAAGCACGTCTTCTTGCACACCGCGCTTGTCAGCAGCTGCCATTTGAATTGCTTGTTGTAGCTCAAAAGTCATGTTGTTGACAACGTTATAAACCGTCATCATCAACATGTTCGCGTACTCGACCTTCACATGGTCGGCTTGGTATTGTGCTGAGTTCAAAGATTGGGCAACACCACTCGCTTCTTCAACAACGTGAGCGACTAAAGCTTCCATAGCTGTATTGCGCACAACGTTGTCCGTCGTTGAGGCAGCGATTGCAGCTGAATCCGCAGCTGCCACACTGTGCATTTCAGCAACGATTGACGTCACAACCACTGCTACTGACTTAGCTGAATCAACTGAATATGAAGCTCCCGCAGCAGAGCTTGCAACAGATGACACTGCTGTTGATGATGCAGTTGAAGAAGCCGCTGAGCTGGCTTGACTTGCAGATGATGCAACTGAAGACGTCGCTACTGATGAGGTTGCACTAGTTTCTGATGCAACTGAACGCGTTTCTCCCGTACGTGCGTCACTTGATTGCAACGCTTCTGATTGCGCACTCAAAGAAGCTGACGTTTCTCCCTTAGCGTCAGCTGAACTAGTTTGCGCACTTGATGATGCCTCTGATGCTGAAGAAGCAACGATTTCCGACGTGGCATCACTTGATGCAGGCGTCGCTGAAAGAACGACCACGCTCTCCGAATTTGGTGCGTTGCCTTGTTCAGATGTATCAACCGTTTGTGAATGGTCAACATCTTGATCATCGGCGTGAGCAGTCCCGCCTGCCAAAAATGCGCCAATCAAAGAAAGGGTCGCCATACTTGCGAAGACCCACTTCTTCCCATCCTTATACATCTTGTACCGCAGTCGACTGTCAAACATGTTTTTCTGTAGATTCATTTTCATAAAACTAATACCCCAATTCTCCGTAGCAAACCTCGCTACGTAACCAAAGCTCTAACTCCTACCGAGCATTCTCTCTTTTTCGAAAACCTAAAAAACTTTATATAATTTCGACAATACTAACAATTATAAAGTGTTTTTCACCCTCTTGCTTACTTCTAGTCACCTTTTTTGTTCCGCATTCGCAACATTTTTTAAAAATCAAAAATTTTCTGATTGACAAGTAAATAAAAATGCACTGACCGTGAATTTCCCCATTCACAGTCAGTGCATTGCCTTTATTCATTTATATGCATATTAATCCAAATTTTGCTCGTATGACTTTATCCACTTATCCACAAGTGACAAGTCGTAGCCCTTCCGGAACAACGCTGCTTTCAGTCGCTTCTTGAACTCCCAACCTTCATATTGGCGATAGCGATTAGCGGCTGACGTTGCATCACGGTCTAGATTATCCCATTCTTGGTCATCATCCGTTTCGTTATCAACTTCAAAACGCTTCACCGCTGCGTTAACCAACTTGCTGTCATAACCGAGTTGCGCTAACTTCTGCTTTGTCTTTTGGACAGCCATAAAGTGCGATTGACGCGCGTACTTGGCCATTAATCGTTCAACCTTATCATCTAACTGATCAACTTGGTCTTCCTCAGAATACTCCGCCAACGCATCTTCGATTAGGTACTTATCAACGCCCAACTGTTGCAGTTTCGTACGTACCCCACGTGGTCCCAACTTGCCTGAATGAATCGCTGAACGGACATATTCTTCAGCAAAGCGCGCATCATCAATGACGTTTGCAGCTTCCAAACGATCAATCACATGCGCAATCACCAAACCCGGAAACTCATTTTCCTTCAACTTGATAATCACTTGCATCTTAGAACGCATGCGCCCCGTCGCGTAGACCAGCGCCTTCGTATAGGCTTTTTGTTCAAATTCAGCCGCTTCAATTTCCTTCAGCGCGTCATCTTCCAACTCGGTACCTTTGAACAAATCATACTTAATCAATATTTTCTCATCAACCGCTAGGGCGAATTCATCATCAAGATAAACGTTGTAACGTCCCGGCTTACGTTGTCGAGTAACTTTCGTAACCTTCTTCATGTCATCCACCCCCATTTTGTTCTTTGTTAAGTTTAACCTAAAAACAAAAAATCGTACAGTTCAATTTCAAACTGTACGATTTCGTGTTTCAAGTTAATGCTTGTCTTCGCTGTAGAACCAGCTGAGGGCAAGTCCGGCTGAAACTGACAACAGCAACAAGCCGGCCATCGCCACAACAAAGTTACGTGACGCTCCCGTTTCTGGCAACATCACCCGTTGTGACTTAATGTCGTCTGCCTCAACTGCCTTGGCCATCACCACTGACTGTGTTGGTTCATTCTTCGTCGCATAACGAACGACGACATCTGTCATCTCTGGTGATGTCAAAACATCCCCAGGCACAACCAACTGATCAGCCGTCGCATCTGGTACAAACGGCGAAACCACGCCAGCCACACTAACTGGCTGCCAAACAATTTCGCCCGTCACCATATCACGAACACCAATCATCGTAACTGTCTGCGTCACCATTTCAGGCGCCGGTACGCCAGTTGCCGTTTCATAATGCACATGACGCGTCACTTGCTTGATCACTTGTTCATGACGGTGCGTCAACACCACTTGATACGTTGGCATATCAGTCGCAAACGTCGCCTTGATCGGCGTCGTATCGCGAACCAACTCATAGCCGGCCGTCAAATAACTATCCGTCATCGACTGAACCCGACTAAAATCCACATCACCATCTGCGATACCGCTAATCGTCACATTGCTCAACTCACGGCCCGTTGTTTGATCAACGAACATGACATGCGTTTGGCGTGACGCTGGTGTGTAAGTCACATTGACCACCCAATCCGGCGTCGGCTTATCCAAGTCAACGGCTGGCACCACGTTAACATCAGCTTGATAGCCAGGCTTATCTGGTGTCGTTACCGCTGGCATGGCTTGAGTCGTCCACTTAATTTGCCCCGTCACCAAGTCCATCAACCCATGCAAAACAACCGTTTGCGTTTGGATTGCTGGCGCGGCCACATGGTTGGTTGTCCAATAATGAATTTGGCGTGTCACATAATTATCAACTGGTGCCTTATCGTGTGCCAAGTGGACCGTAATCGTTTGATCGACCTGAGTCGTTTTATCAAAGGTTGCGGCGCTGCTTTGATCCACGTACGTCATCACATAATTAGGGACATACGCCGGCGTATACGTCACCGCATCTCCAGACAAACCAGTGAGATCATCACCCGTCATGACAACGCGACCACCTTGATCATCATCGACATAAACCACATGCACGCGTTGCATATCACGCGCATATGTCACGAACGTCACCCCATCCATGGTTGGGGTTGCATGACCAACTACCGCCACCTTATCCACGTGATAGCCGGCCACCGTTGGCGAGGTAACTGATGCGAAGGTCAAATCACCAGTCTTCGCATCAACCGTTACGCCCGTTGTTTCAGTCGTATACGTTTGCGTACCTGCCAATTCTTGGCCAGTCACCGCATCGACCGTCACTGTTCGGGTTACAGGTACAGAAACCTCAACACGTTTTGGTGTGTCATCACCCGCACCAACGTAAATCACTGTCTGTGCTTCCGTTAATTGTTGGGTGGCCGACTTCGTGTTGTGGCGCAAATGAACGGTGAACTGCTGGTCGCTATTCGTTTGCGCATCGAACGTCGCATGCGCTGGCACATCTTGTGACACAAACTCATAACCCGCCGTCTCATATTGACTTAGCGCATCACTTGCAATGGTCATTTCGATGTCAGCACCAGTCTTACCCGTGACCGTCAAATCCGTCAACGTTACGTCCGTCGTATCATCTACAAAACGTACAATCGCCCGTTGCGTATCAGCGGTGTAGGTCACCGTATCTTGTGCGGTTTGACCAACTGGTGCATCAGCCGTTACAACTTTTTGATCAGCTGTGTAGCCCGCAACTATTGGCGCATCAATCTGATCAAACGATACCACACCCTCATCAGACACGGTGCCAGGTTGATCATCAGCTACCGTATATTGGGTTTGGCCAATTTGCTTACCGGTCACGGCGTCCTTGGTCTTCGTTGTGGCAACCACGACCGTTTGCGTCATTGACTTCGGCGTTTGGTCACCCGCGCCACGGAAGTACACCGTGTGCTTGGTTGGCACATGGTCCTTTTCAGTCGTTTGACCATGTCGTAACGTCACAACAAAATGTTGCACAGTATTAACGTCACGATCATAGGTTGCACCAGTTGGTACATCCTGCACCGGCTCATAGCCACTATCGACCAAGTTCTTCACCACTTCACGAACTGACGTAAAGTCGACCTTTGCGTCAGTCACGCCATGTAAGTCATACTGACCGATTGTTTCACCAGTCGTTTCGTCGGTAATTGTCACATCAGCCACTTGTGCAGCCGGTGCGTAACGTACCGTCGTGGTCGTCGTTGGCATATCAACCGTCGTTGTTGCCGTTACGGTTGCTTGGTCAGGCGTATAACCAGCCACTTCAGGCGAAGTCACTGTTTGATAACTAACCGCCCCTGTTTTGGCATCCACTACAACAGTCGCATCAGCTGACGCATAATTCGGTGTCGTTGTTTCAGCGCCCGTGACGTCATCCATTGTCACCGTGCGCTTAACCGTCACAGTCTGTGTTGCATCAGCTAATGACGTCGGTGCCCCTACATAATGAATCGTCGTGTGCATTGGCACATCCGTCGTTTCCTCATGAGTCCCGTGGGTCAAATGAACAATGTAACTTGGCGTTGTCACGCCAAAGTTCGTCGTGTTCTTCGCCGGCACATCGCTCTTCACAAACGCATAGCCATGCTCAATCCAATTGTTCTGTGCCGTCGTCACGGCGGTTGTATCAACAGGATCATCCACGTAGCCATCCAATTGAACCGTTGCCAACGTTTGACCCGTGACATCATCCACAATCGTCGCCGTTGCTGTTGCAGGATTTGGCGTGTACCAAACCGTGCGATCCGTGTTTGGCACGGACAACGTTGCGTGACCGACGAAGTGCGTCTTATCAGGTGTGTAACCCACCTTCGTTGGCACATCCGTAATTTCTGGGAAGGTCGCCAATTGTTGCGCTTCATCATAAGTCGCACCCACGGCCGTCCAAGTTGGTTCTTGATAATCACTACCATACTTGGCACTGTCAGCTGTCGCGATTTCAGCACCCGTCACCAAATCAACATCATAGTGACGGGTCACAACTGCTGTTTGCACCAAGTCAGAGTGAACAACAATGCCACCCTTTGTCCGGTAATGCGTCGTTGTCGTAAGCGTCGCATCACTGGCTGCCGATGACACGGCGTGCTTGAACGTCAACTCGAAGCTTTGGTCAGCATCGGTATCGCGATCATAGTTTGTCGTCGCCAAATTCGATGTGGTGAGCAAATAATGCTTGCCTTCGTAATTCGTCACCGCTTGTGAGGCCGTCGCAAAGTCAATTGGTGCATCCGTTTGGCCAACCAAATGCAAGGTTGCCATCGTTTGACCGGTTGTTTCATCAACCAATGTCACCGTTGCGGTCTGCTTAGCTGGTGCATACGTAACTGTCTCACTAGCCACTGGCACCGCATACGTTGCGTGACCAGTCGTCGTTAACACATCTGGTGTGTAACCGGCGACTGTTGGTGTCTCAATCGGTGCAAACGTCACAACACCCGTCGTTTCATCAACTGTTGCCTGTGCTTGGTTATCTGCCAAACTGTAGCTAATCTTAGCTTGACCTGTCACGGCGTCTGTCGTCGTCAAACGGTTAACCGTCACTGTTTGGACAACGTCGCTTGGCGTTTGAACCCCGCCACTAACAAAGTGAACTGTATTTGCAACTGCTTCACTAGCAACTACTTGGCTCAAACGATGACGCAACGTTACCACATACGATTGGTTTGTCTCATCCACATCGTCATAACTAGCCGATGTTGGCTCGCCGTCAGTCACAATGTCATAACCTGCCGCAAGCAATGAGTCTTTCACCTGCGCTGTCGTCGTAAAGTCAATTGCACCATCAGTGACACCAGCCATGCTCGTTTGGGCAACTACCTTGTTATCGGCATCGGCATCCTCAAAGATGACCACTGCCTGTTGCGCGTTGGCCGTATAGTGCACGGTCGTTGTAAACGTCGGGTGCGTCGCCGTAGCCACTGGCGTCACCGCCGTTTCATCCGCCGTGTATCCCGTAACCGTTGGCGTTTGGACTGACTTAAACGTCACATTGCCGGCATCATCAACCGTCACGTTCGCTGTTTTAGCAACAAACTCTGGTGCCTTGTAGTCTGATCCATACGCTGGCGCATCAGCCGATGCAATGACCTTTGAGGTAACGGCATCAACCGATTCGGTCACTGTCACAACGCCCGAGTCTGTTTGGGTTGCCGGTGTCTTAGCACCCGCTCCCGTATAGGAAACAGTCATTGAAACATTGCCATCATGCGTTTGTGGAACAACCTCGTGTTCAAGGTGAACAAAGAATATTTGTGGTTCCTTTTCTTGCGGATTCGTTTCATCTACAACGGCTGTGAAAGTTTGCTTCGAATCAATCAAATATGGGTCTTTTGGCTCAGCCACTAATTGATAACCCGCTGCCAAATATTGTCCCAACACATCTTGTGCGTCCGCAAAATCAATTCGTTGATCAGTATAACCACCTAAATCAACGCGCGTTAACGTTGCACCGCCCATCGTATCGTCTTTAAAAATCACGCGAGCCACTTGTTGCACAGCGTGATACATCACATTGGTCTCCGCATCCGGTTGATCGAATGTCGCGTGCGCCATCACTTGCGGTGGAATACGTGTGTACCCATTAACCGCCGGCGTACGGACTTCCGCAAATGTGATATGGCCAGTTTCATCAACCATGGTCTTTGAATCACCCGATGTTACGGCATAAGTTGGCGCTTGATAATCAGAACCATATGCGCTGGCATCATCTTCTGAAACATCCGAACCGGTCACCATGTCCACCGTGTGCGTCTTAGTCACCACAACACTATCAACGTGGTCCGCAATCGCTTTTCCTGTCCCAACATAGTGAATCGTATTCGTGGCCGTAGCTGATTCCGTCACCGTGCTGCCGCGGTGTTTCATCGTAATCAACCAAGTTTGTGATGGCGTTTCCGCATCGTCACTGGCATCAAAATATGATGACCCTTGAATTTGATTGGTCTCAACTTCATAACCAGCTGCGGTCAAACTCGTGAACATTGACGTCACATACGTAAAGTCAACTGCCGCGCTGGTTTCACCCTTCAAGTAAGCCGTGCCGATAACCGCATAACCACCAGCGCTTGTTGGCTTCATTGTATCCTCAAAAGTCACAACTGCGCGTTGCTCAAATGGTGAATATTGGACGACTTCTTGGACGTCCAAATTATCAAACGTTGCTAATCCCGCAACTTGCCCCGGCTTAGCTTCATAGCCGTCCATTTTTGGACTCGGCACCACGTCAAAGACAATTGTCCCCTTATTAGGATCAACGGTTGCAATCGCTTTATCAGCCTCATTTACCAAAGAAAACTGATCTGACTGATAAGCCGAGCCATACGAACTGGCATCAGCAGCTACGATTGATTCACCCGTTACCGCGTCAATCGCGTATTGGCGTTGAACTGTCACACTCTGATACACAGTTGGTGGCACATCCTTTGCGCCGACGTACGTTACCGTATTCGTCGCAATCTTCGCTTCGCTCGAAAGTATTACGCCGTGAGTCAAATGAATTTCATAGACCTGGCTAGTCGCTGAATCGCTGTCGAACGTTGCTTGATCTGGCACATTGTTTGAAACAGACACATAGCCATTCGCTAGCAAACTTTTTCGCGTTGCCATCACGGCTGTCGTATCCATCTTTTCTAACGTCGCCCCGGTCAAAACAAAGTCATGCAACGCATCATGTTTGGCATCGGCCATGTCATCAATAATCTTAATTTCGGCACGCTGTGGTTGTGGCACATATGTCACCACTGTTGTTACGCTCGGTGTTTGCCACGTCGCTGTTTGGGTCACGACCTCGTTTGAATTGGTAATTGTGTAGCCCGCCAGCTTCGGACTCGTAACAGCTGCAAAGGTTGCATCCCCAGTTGTTACAGCCACTGATGCATCCCCAGACTTCACAACGTAAGTCGGCGCCTTGTAATCCGCACCGTAAGCTGACGCATCAGTCGAATCAATGGCCTTTTTCGTCACCTGGTCGACCATTTTTGTTTCAGTCACCGTCACCTGACGAACAACTGCAGCCGGTGCTACCACCCCGTCACCAGCGACGACGTAACTAATCGTTGCTGTCATTTGCAGATTTGATGCAGATGCCGAAACACGGTGCTTCAATGTAACCACGTAAGATTGACTAATCACTGAACCGTCAGCGACCGTGTCATAAATTGCGCTAGTTGGCACAGTTGTGGCAACTAGCTCATAGCCTGACGTTTCGTAATTTTGCTCTAGTGCTGCAATCTGACCAAAGTCAATTGCTTGTGAGGTTACCCCATTCAGCGCAACATCAGACAACGTTTTCCCGGTTGTTCGGTCGATAAACGTCACTTGTGCGTGTTGCACATCTGGCGTGTACGTCACCGTGACAATCGCGTTTGGTGTCGTTGGTGTTGCTTGCAATTGGACAGCCGTTTGATCCGGTGTATAACCCGAAATTGCTGGCGTTGTCTGTTGGTTAAACGTGACCGCACCAGTCGTTTCATTAACCGTCGCATTTGTCGCGGTTGTTGTATAAGTTGGTGCCTGATAATCACTACCATAGACACTCGCATCCGCTGCTGAAATAACGCTGTTCGTCACCAAATCAATCGTTTCATGACGTGTAATAACAGCTGACCCAGCGACTGAATCTGTCGTTTGCTGCCCATCACCACGGTACAACACCGTTTCTGTCACCGTCTGGTCTGTCGTCTTCATTGACGTTTGGTGGGTCAAAACCACATCAAACGTTTGGTCGTGATGATCATCATGATCAAACATCGTCCCAGCCGTGCGCCCATCACTAGCAATCACATAATGTTTGTTTTCGTAGCTAGCTAACAACGATGACGTCGTGCCAAAGTCAATCTGCCCGTCCGTGACACCGTTAATGTTCATTGTGGTCAAAACCGCACTACCAGTCGTTTGATCAATAAAGCGAACAACCGCCAGTTGTGGGTCAGCCGTGTACGTCACCGTATCGGTCGTTGTTGGGTTTGCAAACGTTGCGTGCCCAGTAACTGTTGTTGGATTGGCAACATACCCAGAAACCGCTGGACTGTCGACCTTGTTAAACGTGATCGCGCCGGTTGCTGAATCGACCGTCAACGTTTCGGCGTCAGTCGCATAACTTGGCGCGAAATACGCACTACCAAATGACTCAGCATCACCCGTTGCAATCACTGACTTCGTAACCGCATCAATCGCCACCGTTTGGGTGACAACACCGGATAGCACAACTGACGAGATTTGGGTCGTACCAGCGCTGCCATACAAGATTGTATCTTGGGCAGTCACTGATGACGTCGCCGATGAGACACCGTGTCGCAACGTAACCGTGTACGTTTGGTTCACCGCGTCGTTATCGTCAAAGCTGTCATTCGTTGGCATGCCGTTTGACGCAACCACATATCCCTTAGCAATTAGACTATCCAAAACTTGTTGGCCGAGCGTGATATCGATTTGACCGGCCGTTTGACCCGTAACCGCCACGCTCATAATTTGACGGTTAGCGCGCATTTCATCAATGAAGATAATATTGGCTGACTGCGCATCTGGTGTATAGGTCACTTCAGTTCGAGCTGTCGTTTGGGCCCAAGGAAGGGTCTTCGCAACTTCTGCCTTATCTGGCGTATATCCCGAAATGATTGGCGTCACGATTGGGTCAAATGTAATACTTCCCGTCGTTGCGTCAACTTGTCCAGCTCCCGAGCCAGTAAAAGTTGGTGCCGTAAGACTCGGGACATAACTGGCCGTTGGCGTTGGATCGACTTCTTGGTTAGTAACGGCATCCTTCAGATAGTGACGCGTCACAGCAACAGTCGCTGAACTTGGGGTTGGCGTTCCAGTGTCCGCACCGGTATATGACACCACATTCGTAAATGACTTAGTTTCCGATGCCGCAACTGTTTTATGAACCAACGTAATGGCGTAGCTCTGCTTGCCCGTGGCATTAAACGAATCTGTCTTTTGACGCGTATCGCTAACCAAAGCGTAACCGTTATCTAGATAACTTGCTAAAGCGGTGTCAACAGCATTGGCATTCTCCCCTTGTGCCACCAACTCACCTGTTCGGCCAGCAATCGTGACCTTAGCAAGTTGTGAGCCAGTCGTTTCATCCACCAACGTTACGACTGCACTTTGGGGGTTAGCTGTGTAAATCACAGTCGTTGTCACGTTCGGCTTGGCAAATGGCGTCGTTGTCACGATTTGCGTTTGCGTCGTCGTGTATCCTGCCAAGCTTGGCACGGCCACTGGTGCAAAGGTCACCGTACCATCGGCGGTAACACTTGCTGCCCCATCAACGACCTCGTAAGTTGATGCAATTGGTACCGTCTTATCGCGGTGCAAATCAACCGTGTAATGGCGCACGACTGTCGCCGTTTGCTGAGTTGGCATTGGCGTATCAGTACCCGCACCGGTATATGACACGGCGTTGATGAAGTCGACTGACTCGTCGACCTGACTTGTGACATGATAGAACCCAATCGTCCATGTTTGGTCCGTCGCATCGTCATTATCGAACGTTTGCCCAGCCAAAATAGCATTTGCCGCACTATCCAACGTTAATGTTTGATCAGCCAGTTGTTCTGCGACTTCGGCTTTAATCGTCGCCAAATCCATTGTTTGACCTGTTAAACCAGTCAACGGCACACGGTCAATTTCAGTGTCGTCGGTCAAATCTTTCAGGATAATTGTCGCCTTTTGTTCAGTCGCTGCGTAATTAACCGTGGTGGTCGATAACTTGTTATCACCAATTGTATTGTTCCCGGTGACCGTCGTTTGATCAGCCTTATAACCAGACACTACTGGGCTTGTGACAGCATCAAACGTGATATTGCCACTTGCATCAACCTTTCCGGCACCGCTACCAGCATAAGTTGGTGCGACATAATCACTGCCATAGACTGTTGCATCCCCCGCTGACAACACGCGACCAGTCACTTGGTCGTACGCAGCCGTCGTTGCCACAACAAGTTCTTGGCTTTTTGCACTCGGTGTCGCACTATTAGCGCCAACGTAACGAACCGTGTTGGTGTAAGTTGCACTTGTGTTAGACAAAGTAACGTGGTGCTTCAACACAACTGCAAAGCTCTGGGTTGCACGATCGTTATTGTCGAAACTAGAACCCGCTTGCGTACCATCTGTCACGACATCATAGTGCGCCTTCACATAATTCGAAATCACAGTTGCAACCGTTTGAAAGTCAATCGTCGTGCCAGTCTTACCAGTAATCGCAATATCAGATTGCAAGTAAGATTGCGTCGTTTGATCAAAAATCGTCACGACTGCCTGTTGCTCATTTGGTGTGTAAGTCACCACAAAATCCACCGTCACGCCCGTTGCACCAACCATTGCTTGTTCAGCTGACTGCAATGTGGCAAATGACTTTCCCCCGGCCATGACCGTGTAGCTGTAGCCAGAAGTGGCAAGCGTTGCGTCTGTGTTCGCAAAACTGACAGCGACACCTGACTTAACAGCTACCTTTTCGGCTTGTTGACTACCCGGACGGGCAATGGTTTGCAAGGTTGCATGCCCCCATGCTGCGTCAGCTTTGGCGACCTTCGCATCCAAACCAGCTTGCGTTACTTGATTCGTGACGTCTTGCATCGTATCCATCAAGTTTCCAATAGGTTCAGTATCAATAACCGCATCGTCTGACGCTAGCATTTGACTAATCTTCATCAAAGCAGCCGACTGCTTTTTCGCATCCGCGTAGTCATTCGCCAAACTGCTGTTTGTTGGATATTGGCTTGTCAAAGAACTTAGTTGGCTCAATGCCGAGTTCACGATTGCCACTTGTGAGGCAATACTGGTCTGGGCAGTAGCGACTTGATTGTGTGCAGCACCGTGCAAAACGTAAATTGCCTCTGACCCTGCTGAACTACCAGTCGTCGAGTCAATAACGGCTTGTGACAAAATGTTACCCGCCGCAACCGACTCACTCGCTGTGTTGATCATCAAAGAACCAATCTCTTTTGCCGTAACACCCGATGCCATAATGGCAGCTGAATCAGTCGCGAAGGCTGACGCAACTGATTGCAAGCTGGCGTATTGTGCCGTCGCATTTGCTAGCGCTGATTTAACCGCCGCATAGTTGGCCGTGGCACTTGAAGCAACCGGTGCCAACAAACTAGCCATGTTTGATAGGTCGTTAACGACTGCTGATGCACTTGCTAACGCACTGTCCATCGTCGTCGCTTGACCAAACAGCGTCACTGCTGCTGACTGTTGCAAGAAACCAGAATCCATCACGGCGCCCGCACCACTGGCGGCACTCATAACTTTTTGGAACATGCTTGCCGTCGCAGAGGCAACTGATTGTGTGGCAACAGCGGCACTTGATAGCGCCGTTTGATCCTTGGCGTTCGCCACTGCCGCTTGTGCACTGCTCAACATCTGAGCTTCATTCGATAATGATGTCGCAATTGTTCCAACTGATCCAGCGGCTACGAGCGCGCTACCAGCCGCCCACAAGCCTGCCAAACCCGAACCTTTAAAGATACCCAAAAAGTTGTTCAACGCGGCTGTCCCCAACGCTGATTGTGTCGTTGACGCTGCCGCTGAGGCATTATTAACATTTTGTGTTGCCGTCATATTGTTATTAAACACGGCCAGCTTATTCATCACCAAGGCAACTGACGAACTCAACGCCACTTCAGATGCGTACGCTGACGCATAAGCTGAATGGTTGGATGCTGAGAGTGCTGAATTTGCCAAAGCGATTGCCCCAGTCAATGCCGACTGAGCTGCACTCATCTGTGCCATGACCGAACCCGCTTGTGAAAGTGTGGCACTTAAGGCTGGTTGCCCACTAGCTGCACTGGAAATTTTCTTGTAGTATGACGTCGCTGTTTGCGCATCAAAATTCACTTGTTGGGCCAAGCTAGCCGTTGACGCATCCGAACTTGCTGGCGTCGCAGCCAACACTTGTGTCACGGTCACAACCGTCCCAGCTGATTGTGCTGAACTCGATAGACTTGCTAACGTTTCATCCGTTAATGATGAATCCGGCGCGACCGAAATCATCACTGAATCGCTTGTTGCTGAAATACTTGAGACGCTTGAGACACTCACACTCGCGCTCACGCTAGCACTAACCACCGTGCTAGCAACACTTGAAGCGACACTTGTTGCGCTCATTGATGACACGCTAATCAAGCTACTACTCGTGTTTGTACTATTCATCACAGATGAAGCAACCGAATTTGCGCTTGAATCCACTGCTGCGGTTGATGTTACCCCAGCAGCCGATGAAGCCAAATTAACCGTCGCTTGCTGCATCTGATTTATCATTTCAATTTGTTGATCGGTCAACGTTGTTGTGTCAGCCGAAACTGTGATGGCATGAACACCCATCATTGTTAACCAAACACTACCAGCAATCACCCAACTCTTTCCCGCTTTGTATAACTTTTTGCGGTTGAATTTCTTGGTGACCGCCAGCTTTGGCATAACCATTCTCTTCATTTCTCTGTTTCCCCACTTCTCTGTACTTACATTTTATCAGTGTCTAACCGAGTTGCACGCCCCTCGTCCATGTACACTGTTTCACATGTGGGACACGTTTTATTTAGGGGCAACATGCACCGGAAACCCTTTGATATCGCGATTTTCGGTGTTTCGAGTCAGTAAGTATCTCATTTTAGGGACACTGTATTAGGTCGGATTGTTCCCAAGCTTAAAAAAAGGGATAAACTATTTATTGCTTACTAAAAATTATTACCTTTTATAAGCAGAGAGAAATTTAGGGGTTGTTATACATAATGAGTACATCAAAGACGTCACGTCGTTTGTTGCTAAGCGCTGTCGTACTGAGTGCGATGACCTTAACATCACCAATCGTTGTTTCGGCTGCCGACGGTTTTTCCGTTGCTACGCCAGCATCAACGATTGATGTTGCAAACGGCTTTTTAACATTTGATAAGCAAACATCTGCCGACCAAAAGTGGTTGGTACCAAGTGGAAACTGGTATTTTTCAGTTAACACGGCTGACATTAATGCCGGTTTGAAGAATCCAGAAGTCCACGCGACATACGTGAGTGCAACTGGCACCAAGACACAGTTGACCTTCAACGGTGATGGCACGCAAACTTTGCGTGGCGACCGCAGCGTCAACTACCAAGTCCAAGTAAAGAACGGCGAAGTTATTCTTTACAACGGTGGTTCAAACGCCTCAATGGACATTCCTGTTCGCACCACACAAACAACATATTTCAAAGATACAAACGGTCATGATATTTTGACTAGCGTTGTGCAAAATAACGCCATCATCGGTCAACACTACACAACATCAGCCAAGACTATTCCTGGTTACACATTGGTCGACACACCGATCAATGCATCAGGAACTGTTTCAAATCAAAAGACTACCTACGTCGTTGGGACGACTACTAAAGAGCCACTTTACGATGACGATGGTAACCAATGGGCAATTTCAACCAAGACCATTACTGACGCAGCTGGTTCAGTTACTGAAACGTTGCAAGTGACGGATGAAAACGGTAGGCCTATCAGTCCTGTTTTGAGTCCAAGCGAAAATGGTCCGATTGCCCCTGGTGCATACGGTACCTTTGCCAGCCTAAGTCGCTACTATGCTCCTTACGGCACGTTGTACCTAACAAACCACAACATTGAACCCGATACGGTAACGTATACGTATAAGAAGAAACAATCAACCATTAAAATCGATTTGGTCACGCCAAATGGACCAATCGGTAGCGAGCAAATCATTACTGGAAACTACGGTGACACGCCTTCTTATACGCCACCTAAGATTCCTGGTTACAACTTGGTAACGCCACCACCAACAATGGAGAAGTTTGGCGATGACACACCAACATACACATTTGAGTACACACCAATCACCGAGAAGGTAACGGTTAAGGCTAAATTAATTGACCAAAGTGGTAACCCCGTTAAGGATTTAACAGTCAAGGATTCTGAGTTCACTGGCGCCTACAACACCGACTTTAGTATCGGTGTGCCAACGTTGACTGATACAGACGCCGCAAATTATGAATTTGCTGGCGCCGATACCACTACCAGTGCAGATCAAGCTTATTACGATGCCACGAATAAAAGCGTTCACGGTACGTACAAAGCCGAAGATAGCGTTGTGACTTTCTACTTCCGTGAGAAGCCACAAGCTGATCCCACACCAAATCAGCCAACGAAGAACCCTGATTTGACGCCAGCCACCCAAAAGTCAACGGTCACTGTCGATTACGTCACAAACGGTAAGACATTGGTTACCCCACCTGCTCAGTCACAAACTGGTGAGCCTGGTGGTGACACTACATTCGAGGTTCCTGCAAAGGATGGTTATACACCATACATTGACGGCAAGGTCACAACAACCGGTACACACACTGTGAAGTTTCCTGACGGCGGCAAGGTCACAAACATCATTGTTAATTATGTGCCAGATGAGCAAACAATCACTGTACACCACGTCGATGAGGCAGGTCACCAAATCGCGCCTGACGTTAAGATGACTGGTTTAACCGGCGACGCCATGACGGCTGAGGCCTATACGCAAATCAAGGGTTACACTGTTAAGGGTGCCGACACACAAACTGGTACTTTTGGTACTGATAAGAACTTGACCTTCGTCTACACCAAGAAGACCATGACTGTTACGATTCACCCATACACGCGCGATAAGAACGGCAACCGTGTCGAAATTCCTGGTCAAACACACGACGTTGAAGTCCCTTGGACGGATAATCAAACGGACGTGCCGGTCAGTGATTTGCCTGACATTCCTTACTACACGCGTAACAATGAAGGTGTTGACGGTGGTTATGTCACAACGGACGGTAAGAACATTCACGTTGACATGACGGTCAACCCACCGGCACTTTGGGTTGAATACACGCCTGATACAAAGATGCCAATCGTTGGTAAAGATGTTGGCAAGAAGACAGACACGACTGGTAAAATCGTACCTGTTGATCCGGATGGTAATCCTTTGAAGACAACCACGGATAACACTTACACGGGTAAGCCTGGAACGGAACTACCAACGCCAATGATTCCTGGTTACATTGCCAAGGTCACAAAGGTCACAGTTCCCGACGGCGGTGGTGACATTACGGTCGTTTACACAAAGGTGCCTAATACACCAGTTGTACCGGCATCAACTGAACCCGCAACGTCACTTGCCCCAAAGCAAGCTGCGCCAATCATCACGACAAACAAGTCCGATGATACGCCAGTTCTTGCCCCAGAAAACGATGGCAAGAACCACGCTGACTTGATGCTTCCTAAGACAGGCGTTAGCGCCCGTTCAAGTTTGTCAGTTATTGGTTTGTTGGTAGCGGGATTGCTGGCAATGTTTGCCATGCTATTCCGCCCAACACGCCGTCGCAAGACTAACAAATAATGCATCTTTCTAGATGTAAAAAAGCACACCGCAAATTAATTTTGCGGTGTGCTTTTTGTTGTCTATTCAATTAGATAAATGATGACATACCTGGGTTCAATTCAACAATCTTACCCGTACGCTTGTAGATAATCCACTCGGCGATGTCCGTCACGTAATCTGACGTACGCTTCAAGTAACCAGCAACAACCAAGTAATCAGTTGAGGCGGTAACCAATTCTGGATCTGACTTCATGGCATCGATTGCCATCTCACGGATTTCACCTGTGACATCTGATACTGACATTGCAACTTGCGCAATGGCTTCAGCTGACACAGCATCGTCGTTCACGTAGTAATCCAAAACATCAGAAACCATCTTCGCAACTGTTGCGTCAGTCATACCGACCTTCTCTTCAATGGCAGCCACACGCTTGTTACCCTTCACGTGAATTGTTGAAAGCGCAATGTTACGTGCGTTGTCACCGATTCGCTCCAAAACTGAAACGGCCTTCAACACCGTCACAATTTCACGCAAATCAGTCGTCACTGGTTGGTACAAAGCAATCATCTCGAAAGTCTTCTTTTCCAAAGCTATTTCGCGTTGGTTGATTGCCTTATCACCATCAATAATCTCTTGCGCAGCTTGGCGATTGTGATCCAAGAATGCTTGTACAGCGTTTTCTAGCGTCTCAGAAACGAGCAAGCCCATCTCCTTAAATGACGTGTCCAAGTCTGCAAGTTCTTCATCAAAATATTGACGCATGACCTATCTCCCCGTTTTTCTGTTAATTCGTTAATTCAGTATATCACAAGACTATCCGAAGCGACCTGAGATGTAGTCTTGGGTTTCCTTCTTAGCAGGATCCAAGAACATCTTCTTTGTATCGTCAGCTTCAATCAAGTCACCATTCATAAAGAACGCCGTGCGGTCTGAGATACGTGATGCTTGTGCCATTGAGTGCGTTACGATAATCATCGTCAACTTATCACGCAATTGCATCAACGTGTTTTCAACCGCGTGAGCTGAAACTGGGTCCAAAGCCGCCGTTGGTTCGTCCAACAACAAGATTTCTGGTGAAGTAGCCAAAGCACGGGCGATTGACACACGTTGTTGTTGTCCACCTGATAGTGACAACGCTGACTTGTGCAAGTCATCCTTCACTTCATTCCAGATAGCGGCTTGCTTCAATGACGTTTCCACCATCTCATCCAAAACAGCCTTGTTCTTCTCACCTGAAATGCGCAACCCAAAGGCAACATTGTCATAAATTGAGAATGGGAATGGGTTTGGTTGTTGGAACACCATACCGATGTCCTTACGCAATTCAACCGTATCAGTTGATGGCGCGTAGATATCTTGGCCCTTGAACAAGAACGTACCATTAACCGTCACATTGTCCGTCAAATCGTGCATACGATTCAAGGCACGCAAGTACGTTGACTTTCCAGAACCAGAAGGTCCAATCAATGCTGTAATCCCGTACTTATCGTAATCCAGATTAATACCGTGCAACGCTTCCTTTTCACCGTAGTAGAGGCGCACGTTTTCAGTTGTCAAAATTTTTTCTGCCATTTGCGTTAGCCTCTCTTAACCAAAGTTTCCGTTCACGTAATCGATTGTCAATTGGACCTTTGGACGTGTGAAAATCTTACGTGTCAAATCGTATTCAACAACCTTACCCATGTTGAAGAAGGCTGTGTAATCTGAGATACGCGCTGCTTGTTGCATGTTGTGCGTCACGATAATAATCGTGTACTTTTCCTTCAACTGCATCAACGTATCTTCAATCTTAGCTGATGAAATTGGGTCCAAAGCTGATGATGGTTCGTCCATCAACAAGATGTCTGGGTTCATCGCAATTGCACGTGCAATAACCAAACGTTGTTGTTGTCCACCTGATAGTGACAATGCTGACTTATTCAAGTCATCCTTCACTTCATCCCACAAAGCAGCTTGCTTCAATGACGTCTCAACAATTTCATCAAGTTGCGTCTTGTCACGCATGCCGTGTTGCTTCAAAGCAAACGTGATGTTGTCATAAATTGACTTAGCAAATGGGTTTGGACGTTGGAACACCATCCCGATGTGCTTACGCATTTCGTAGACGTCAACGTCCTTTGAGTTAATATCAACATCACGGTACATGATGTTTCCCTTAACTGTTGCCACATCGTCGTTCATACGATTTAGTGAACGCAAGAACGTTGACTTTCCTGATCCAGAAGCACCAATCAATGACGTAATCTTGTAGCGTTCAAACTTCAAATCAGCGTCTTGCAAGGCCAGCTTATCACCGTAGAAGACTTGCAAGTCCTTCGTTGAGAGTGCAACCTCATGCTTCTCTTCGTCCATATCGTAGACGTAGCGCTCTGGTTGCTCCTCATCAAAAATCAAATGTTGCTCTTCAGCCATGACAATGTCCTCTTTCTTACTTCGTAGCCGTCAAACGCTTGTACAACACACCACTCAAGTAGCGAGCAAAGAAGTTGAACAACAAGACAGCAATGATCAAAACAGCTGATGCACCAGCAGAAACTGCAGCCGCATCTGGCATGATACCTTCTGAATTAACCTTCCAAATGTGAACAGCCAATGTTTCGGCTGGACGCATAATGTTCAATGGACTTGAAACGTTGAATGGGTTCCAATCCGTAAAGTCCAATGCTGGGGCTGATTGTCCGGCCGTGTAAATCAAAGCGGCAGCTTCACCGAACACACGTCCAGCTGACAAAACAACACCAGTCACGATTGATGGCAACGCAGCTGGCAAAATAACGTGACCAACTGTTTCCCAACGTGACAATCCCAACGCAGCACCCGCCTCACGTTGCAAGTCCGGAATCGTGCGCAATGACTCTTCAACCGAACGCGTTAGCAATGGCAAGTTGAAGAACGTCAATGAAATCGCACCTGACAAAATTGAGAAGCCAAGCTTAAATTGCACAACGAACAACAAGAAACCAAACAAACCAACCACAACTGATGGCAATGATGACAAAATTTCAATGGCCGTGCGAATCAAAGACGTCACACGACTCTTCTTGTTAGCATATTCGTTCAAGTAGATTCCCGCTCCCAAGGCAATTGGGAATGAGATAATCATCGTAATAATCAACAAGTACAATGAATTAAATAGTTGAATACCAATTCCACCACCGGCAGTAAAGGCCGTCGCTGGTGATGTCAAAAAGTGCCATGACAAGTGTGGAACACCTTGGTACAAGATGTAACCCAACAAGGCAGCCAAAATCAAAATAACGAAGCCGGCAATTGCATAAAGCACCGCACTGGCAATCTTATTCGCTTGCTTAGCGTTCATATTACATGGCTCCCTTCTTAGCAATAGCACGGATAACCGAGTTGAAGACCAATGACATCAACAATAGAATCAATGCCAAACTCCACAAAGCGTTGTTTTCAAGTGATCCCATAACCGTGTTTCCGATACCTTGTGTCAAAACAGACGTCAACGTAGCGGCTGGTGATGTCAAATTCTGTGGCATCAATGCGGCGTTACCAACAACCATTTGTACGGCCAAAGCTTCACCGAAGGCACGTGCCATTCCGAAGACAACGGCTGTCAAAATACCTGGCGTTGCAGCACGCAAGATAACCTTATAAATCATTTGCCAACGCGTTGCTCCCAAAGCCAATGATGACTCGCGGTAGTGACGTGGCACTGACTTCAACGTATCAACCGTCATTGATGTTACCGTTGGCAAAATCATGACAAACAGCACCATCGCACCAGCTAGGATTCCAAATCCTGAGCCACCAAATAGGTGACGCATCACTGGCACAATTACTGACAACCCAATAAATCCATAAACAACAGATGGGATACCAACCAACAATTCAGTAACTGGTCCCAAAATCTTAGCCCCACGCTTTGGTGAGATTTCCGTCATAAAGACGGCTGTTCCAATGGCAAATGGTGTTGCAATCAAAGCTGAAATCAACGTTACCAAGAATGATCCAACAATCATTGGGGCTGCCCCAACGTAAGGGTGACCATTCGCATCTGTTTGACCTGGCGCCCACTTGGTACCAGTCAAGAAATCCCAAATATTTACTTTATTAGCGAAGAACGTTGCCAAACCCTTTGAAGCAACGAACCAGAAAATTGATAGCACAACAACGACAATCAGCAACAAAGCGCCGAGTGACAAGTAACGACCAAAACGGTCCTTACGTGTTGCTGCTGATTGCTTTAATAGTGATTCACGGATGTCATCCATGTTCCCACACTCCTTAATTTACAGCTGTAATCTTTCCGTCCATCGAACGAGAGATCTTCATATCGTGAATTGAAATGTATCCCAATTGGGGAACCAACGTCTTTTGGATGTGCTCAGAATTAATGTAATTCAAGAATGATTGCACTTCCTTATTTGGCTTACCCTTCGTGTAGATGTGTTCGTATGACCAAATTGGCCACTTACCAGTCTTCACTGTCGTGTCATTAGCCGCAACACCATCCAACGTTGGCACTGAAACTGTGTCGTCCAAGTAGGCAAAGGCTGCATATGAAACAGCTCCTGGCGTTGTTGAAACAATTGAACGCACCATACCTGAAGAATCTTGTTCTTGAGCATCTGCTGATTCAGCACCCTTCAAGCCCCACTTTTCAAACGTGGCACGCGTTCCAGACCCCGCAACACGGTTAACCAAAACGATTGGCAAGTCAGCACCGCCAACTTGCTTCCAATTCGTGACCTTCTTTGTGAAGATGTCGATCAATTGATTTTGTGTCAAATTCGTAATGTTTGCTTCTTTATTAATCATTGGGGCGATACCAACAACGGCAACCTTGTGGTCAACCAACTTGTCAGCATCGATACCATTCTTCTCTTCCGCGAACATGTCAGAGTTTCCAAGGTCAACGGCTCCTTGTTGAACTTGTGCCAATCCGGTACCAGTTCCACCACCTTGAACGTTAACGAAAACTCCCATGTTCTTGCCGGCGTAATCTTCTCCGGCGGCTTCAACAAGTGGTTGCAATGCGGTTGATCCAACAGCCGTGATATTCACGCCACTGTTTGTTTCGCGCGATGCGTATCCCCAAGTCAATAGGCCTCCCGCAACCAAGACGATTGCGGCACTTATCAACCAACTGCGCTTCATAACGAACGCCTCCTAATATCTTCTGCTACTAGAATTATTATCCCTAATCTATGTAAATGTCGCACCACTTTTTTGTAAAGGTTTCCTTTACATTAAGTATATATTTTCAATTCTACGCTTCGAATACTTATTCTACTACTTATAAGCTTTTCCAAATAGTCGTGTATTTTTGGCGTCGGCAGACAATCTCATGTGTTTGTGTCTTAACGGTCATTGTACGTGTCGGCCGTACTCGCATTTTACCAGCTGCCACTTCAAAATCTAAGCGAAGAGCCTCAGCACCGACCAACGAAAAACACCATTGTCCCAGAATGGGTTTAGCAGGTGTGCCCTGCAAGACAAATTGGTCGTTACTGAGGTAGCCACCAGACAGCCATTTCAGTAACCCGCTAATGCGATGTGGTCCATCCCCATCTGGAACCGACTGATAGAAGTCACCCGTCATATCTGTTGGTGCCGCGTGTAACAGTCGTGAGAAATCCGACTCAGATAGCGTTTGGCGACAGCGATATAATGTCCAGCGAGCATTTCTCAACCACCCAAATTCCTTCGTCGCATTAAGCTGAAATTGCTCCCAAAATTCACGCCAACGCGCCTGGTTTTGATTCGCCAACACATCAAAACGACAGCGCGATTCCGTCAAAAAAAATTGGACGACCGTTAATGGACGTCCATTGATTGGTTTATGCGTAATCAGCCCCTGTTCATCAGTCACCTGCACCAACCCATTCGTCTCGATGTAATCAACATCAGTCGCCGGCACACATAATCGCATCGTGGCCGTACCAGTGATGGTTAAGCGACGGGCGATTGGACGTCCAGTCTCAAATTCACGTAACACACACATGCTAACCGACAACCAGTCACCATTGGTTAACTGATGTTCATAACTTGTTAAATGACAACCCCACCGCATATCCTCGACTGCCAGCCAGATTTCACCTGGCGCCGGCTTAATCAAGAGGCGCTCCTGACCAACCGACAATGTCCAACCACACGCCAAGTCAGGCCCGTCAGCAATGGAAATCGCATTACCTGTACGTCGCGTCCAAACCGCGTCTTCTAGTAAATCCTTTTGCGATTGGCCAGCGATTGCCACCGATAAGTTCAGTCGTACCATCCAGGCGTGGGGCCACACTTCCGTTACCAGTCGCCAAATAACGCGATTCTGTTCCTTCAAACCTTCATTGACGATAATGACTTGTTCAATCTCCGCTTCATGGCACAACCACTCAGTCACCGCTAGATAGGTTGCTTGTAACGATTGTGTTTGCCACGAAAACACCTTTTGACGACCAGCTTTAATTTCAGTTGGTGTCATTTTAAAACGGATTGTTTTCATGGCTTGGCTACCTCAACAAAACGGCAGGCATCCCCCACATAAATGGTTTTCTGAACTTGAATAATTGCCGAGCATCGATCAAACAACACTGCTTGTTGAATAAACACCGCTGACCCTGGCGCAATTTTTAACACTTCAGCCTGTGCTGCAGTCGCCACGCCTAAGACAATATGTCGAACCGCATGACTGGTTTGAATGCCAAAGCGACAATAAAAGCGTTCAATTGATGTCGCATCCACCAAATCACTTAGCTTCGGTGCATATTTCGGCATTACAAAATGTTCTTCTAAGGCCATCGGTCGATCGTTCAGTAGCTTTAACACCCCAATGTGAATCGTTGGCAAGCTCGCCCGGTCTAGTTTTAGAATGTGCATTAAATCCACTGGTATCTGTCCCTCTTCAACCAAACACAATTTAGACGTCAGCGCCGCATTATGGGTCATTTGCCATTCTGATAGTTGCTTTAATTCGCAAACTGGCACAGCAAAAACTTGTCGTTCGGCAACATGCGCCACCTTGCCCTTTTTCCGGATAATCAAGCCATCCTTTTCTAATAATCGTAATGACCGTCGAATCGTCTCACGCCCACATTCATAGTGAGTCCCCAACTCTGATTCGCTCGGCAACGGCATGCCACTTTGATACGTTCCGTTGCGAATCTGCATTTGCAGCTCTTCATAAATCTCTTCGAACACATACTTCCTCATAGTAAAAAGTCCCCCACACCGCAGATTATACGGTAATGGGGGACTATGTTCTAGACAAGGTGTTAACTGTTAACACCTGCTCTATTATTGATTAATACTTAGCCAAAGAGTCCAAAATCAAGGCAACAAACTTGTCGTTATCAAGCGTTGTCATCAATTCAGCGTTGGCTGGCTTGCCAGTCATATCGTGTTGGTCAACTACCAAACGACCACGCGTCAATTGACCTTGTGTTTCCACATCAACGTAGTATGCCTTACCAGCAAACATTGATGGGTCAATCAAGTACGCAACCACTTCAGGGTCATTCAAAACAACCGGTACATCTGGGTTGCTGAAGTCACCATAGTTTTCCATCAAATCAGCCGCAGCTTGAGCCACTGGGTTTTCGATTGCACGCATCTTCGCAACTGTCTCAGATGAAATCACACCTTGCTCAGTCAAGTCACGTGTAATCATTACCACTGGCACACCGCTGTTCACGATAATCTTGGCCGCGTCGGGATCGATTGAGAAGTTGTATTCAACACCTGGGTAACGGTTACCCGTATTAATTGCCCCACCCATCAACACAATCTTTTCAATCTTGCTGTGCAATTCTGGGTGTGCCGCCAACAACAAAGCCACGTTCGTCACGGGACCACTGATACCAATGACCATTGGTTCGTCAGCTTCACGCAACGTCTTAGCCATCAAGTCGATACCAGCTAGTTCTGAGGGCTCGAAGCCGGGCTCTGGGAATTCTGTCCCGTCCAAGCCTGTAAACTCACGCCAGTTATCAGCAAGACCGAATGGCTCAATCAAAGGCTTCGCTGCACCGTGGGCCACTGGAATATCCGTGCGTCCCAAAAGTGTCAACGCCTTCATGGCATTCTTTTGTACGTTTTCAACTGTTTGATAAGCAACGGTTGTTGAAACCGCCTTGATTTCCACCTTGTCCGTGTTCGCCAACGCCAACATCAAGCCGAAGAAATCTTCGTGACCTGGGTCACAGTCCAAAATCATCTTAATCATTATGTCGTCCTCGTTTTAGGCAAAGTGTTGGATGTGTGGACCTTGCTCCTTGAAGCCAGCGTCCAAGATTTCCAATTGCGTCAAGATTTGCTCGTCAGTAACTTCCTTCTCAGTACCGTGCAAAATCACATCCACACAGTTTTGGTACATCAAACCGTAGTTGCCACGTGGCGTCTCCATCTTGTGCTCAACCGGATCACCGTAAGCGTTGATGTACTTAATCACTCCGTAGTTGTCTGGGTTGTCAGCACCAAAGTTAGGCTCTGATGGTGAGATACCAGCCAAAATATCGTTTTCTTGGGCATCCATACCGTACTTAATGAATGAACCATTCGTACCGTGCAAGATGTACTTAGGATATTGGTCAGCCACCAAGAAGCTTGTCTTCAACTTTGCACGCAACTTGCCGTAGTACATGTTAACTTCAAAGTTATCGTCAACACCTTCAGGGTTCGTCACTGACTTAATGTCGTACGCAACCGCTTCTGGCTTACCCCACAACTTGATGATTTGGTCCAATGGGTGGACACCGTAACCGTAGAAGGCACCATCAATTTGCGTACCTGGGTTTGAAGCAGCCCCTGGACGGAAGTAGTCGAAGTGTGACTCGAACTCGATTGGCTCACCAATGAAACCGTGGTCCAAGATGTATTGCAACTCCATGAACTCACCATCGAAACGGCGGTTTTGGAATGGCGTAATCAACAATCCCTTTTCGTTAGCCAATGCAATCAGTTCCTTACCCTCGGCAACTGATGTCACAAATGGCTTTTCAACCATCACGTTCTTACCGGCTTCCAACAAACGCTTTGCCAATTCAAAGTGTGAAGGTGCTGGTGTGATAACAGAGACAAATTGGATTTCTGAATTATTAACCACTTAATCCAAATCATCCGTGAAGACAATTCCACGTGCTTCCAAAGCAGCTTGATCTTCAGGTCGCTTGTTCAAAGACGGCGTGTAAATCGTCTTAATTTGAACGTTTTCATTTTCCAACAAATAAGGCAAGTGGTAACGGTTTGCACTGTTACCGAAGCCAACCAAGGCCATAACCAACTTTTCTGACATATCAATACTCCTAAAAGATACTTTATTGCTCATTAATTAACAAAGTTTATTGTAAGCGGTTGCAGTTTTGCGTGCAAGCGATTTCACAATTTGTTCAAAAAGAATTTTTAGTGGTGTGTATTCGGCACCAAATAACAAAAAGGGTAATAGCCTCACTGTGCCATTACCCTTTGATGTTTTGTTACTATTTACTTCTTGTATGCCCACTTCCAGTCGAATTGTGCGCCAACTGGGTTCGTGACAACCTTCTTAACTGAAGGACGTGACAACGTTGCCAATGAACGGTAGTACAAAGGCACCACGCCGGCATCCTTTTCAATCGCTTGTTCAGCAGTCTTGTAATCGTCGTAACGCTTGTTTTCGTCAGTTACATCAGTCGTTGAAGCTGCCTTCACAGCGTTATCGTAATCCGCGTTTGACCAGCTTCCGTTGTTAAACGTTGATTCTGATGTGAACAGATCCAAGAATGTTGAAGGTTCTGCGTAATCAGCTCCCCATGCTGAGATAACCACGTCAAAGTTCTTGTCCTCTGACAATGCCAAACGTTGCTTGAATGGCACCGTCTTGATTGAAACCTTCAAACCTGACAAGTTTTGTAATTGTGATTGCAAGAATTGTGCTGTACGCTTTGCGCCGTCTGTGTCATCGGTCAAGACTTGCAAGTTCAACTTCTTCTTGCCCTCTTCCTTCAATCCTTCAGCAAACAACTTCTTTGCCTTAGCCTTATCGTATGAAATAGCGCCCTTTACTGCAGCTGACTTTGCGAAGTCCTTGCCAGTATTTGGATCCTTGGCCAAGTTAGCTGGCGTCAACGTTGTTGCTGGCGTTGCCGTTCCTGTCAAAATCTTGTCTGACATCGTCTTACGATCGATGGCGTATGACAAGGCTTGACGAATCTTGACATTCTTCAAAGCGGCAACCTTCTTCTCGTTCAACTCAAGATAGAACGTTGTTGCTTGTGGGATAACCTTGTACGCCTTGTTCTTCTTTGAGGCACGTACTTGGTCAGGTGACAAATTGGTAAAGTCAATCTTACCAGACTTGTACAAGTTATAACCCGTGTTTTGATCCTTAATCGTTTGGATACTTACCTTTGGTGTCTTAACAGTCTTAGCATCCCAATAATTGTCATTCTTTACCAATGAGTACTTGTTGTTTGAGCCAGTCCATCCCTTTTGAACGTATGGTCCAGATGCCAACGTGTACTTTGAAGCAGTTCCGTACTTGCTTCCAACCTTCTCCACGAACTTTTGGTTTTGTGGATAGAATGGCGCCATCGTCAAAATTGATTCAAGTTGTGGCATTGGCTTATCCAACGTCACTTCCAACGTTGTATCATCAACGGCCTTGACACCCAGGTCATTCAAGTCCTTGTCCTTACCTGATTGGATATCATCGGCACCCTTAATACCTGAGAACAAGTATGCATATTGTGATGCTGTCTTAGGATCATTCGTACGTTGCCAACCATATACGAAGTCTTGGGCGGTGATTGGTTCACCATTCGCCCACTTCAAGTCTGGACGCAACTTAAACGTATATGTCAAACCATCATCTGACTTTTGCACTGATTCAGCCAAAGCCAATTCAGGCTTTGAATCTTGACTATAACGGTACAATCCTTCGCCGGTAGCTTGCAAAGCGTCAAAGTCAACTGAAGCCGTTACCTTTGATGGATCCATCGTTCCCAAGTCAGATGTTTCTTGCCAGTTGATTGTCTTATACGTTGCTGCGTTTGCTGCCAATGGCGCAACTGCTGATCCCAAAATCACTGCAGTCGACAACAGCACTGATGTCTTTACCAATTTGTTCATATCCCGTATTCCCCTGTTTCTTGCACTTTTAGTATGTGGATTAATATAAACTAAGAAAAAAGAAGTGTCAATGCCATTTTTCTCTAATGTTAATAAACCTAACATCACAAATGCCGTAAACGCCCGCGTTTGGGCATTTCAAAAATTAGAAAGTTTTAATTTTAATTTAGGGAACAGTCAAAATGCACAAAAAAAGCGAGCAATTATGCTCGCTTTTTAAATCAGATTAAATTTCCCAATCGTCCAATGAATCAACTTCATGGGTTGGTTGTTGTGCTTCTTGGGCCACTTGCTCCTTCGTAGAAACACCGGTGTAAACCAACAACGTATCAATGCCAGCATTCAAACCGGCACGGATATCCGTGTTGTAATTGTCACCAACCATGACAACTTGGTCAGCCGTCAATCCTGTTAGTTCCAAAGCACCGTTCATAATAATGGTCTCTGGCTTACCAACAACGACTGGCTCCTTTTGAACGGCGGTACGCAAAGCAGCGACAAGTGTGCCGGCACCTGGCAACATACCACGCTCGTTAGGCAAGTTCGTATCAACGTTCGTCGCAACAAATGCGGCGCCATTTTGAATGGCCAACGTTGCTTGGACCAACTTTTCATAGTTGATTTCGCGGTCCAAACCAATTGCAACAGCATCAGCTGGTGCCTCACTAACAAGCTCAAACCCCTTTGCTTCCAAAGCTGTACGCAAACCAATTTCACCAATCATCAACACACGCTTAACGTTTGGCAAAGTCGCCAAATAATCAGCGGTTGCCATTGCACTTGTGTAGACTTGGTCAGCCGTCGTTGGAATGTCGTGATTCTTAGTTAGATTCTCGGCAACTTCGGCTGGTGTCTTCGTTGAGTTATTCGTGACAAACAAATATTGCGAATCAGACGCAGCAAGGCGCTCGATGAAACGCTTACCAGCCGGGAACTGCTTGGTTCCTTGGTAAATAGTGCCATCTAAGTCAATAAAATATCCTGCGTATGTCATCAATTAATTTCCTTATCCCTTTTCAGTCGTTGTTTGGCGCTCACGGATTTGGAAACGACGACGCTTCTTACGTCCCTTCGTTTCAACCGTGTTTGCGCGTTCCTTTACATGCTTAGCTTTCCCGTTACCTGGTGCTGGCTTAGTTGTCTCAGCAATTGCTGCCGTCTTTGGCTTTGGCTTGTGGTGTCCACCAGCCGTGTTGCCGTTGCCGTTACTGTTGCCAGTTGAACGACGTTGACGACGACGCTTACGGTGTGCCGTGTTTGGCTCTTCCTCAGCTTCAGGTACATCATGTGGCTCAAGATTTTCAAGCACAAAGTACGGTGCACCAAAGTTTACTTCTTCATATAAGTAGTCTTGTAGTGCAGAAATTTGATTGCTTCGTGCAATACCAGCTGTGCCGTCCTTGTAAAAGCCACGTAAACGAAGCTGATCAGCCGCAATGTCACCAACCAGAAAATCATACTTTTCTAGGAAGTCGCTAAATCGTGCCGCCATTTTTTGCTGATTGTAAGCTTCACGATAGTCTTCAACCAAACGGTAACTACGCTCATTAATGAAAATGATATTATCGTCACCAGCCGTGATGGTCGTGGCTTCTTGTCGCTTTATAAATTGCTCTTCAGCAAGTTCTTTCATGCGTTCGCGATCCATGTTTTGCCTCCTTCCTAATTAATTTTCTTCTTTATTTGGTAAAAACGTTTCGGCAAGATATGCCGCAAAGTCCTCTCGAATTACTGTATCATATGACATCACGTTCTGTCCCGCTATTTCCAAAGTTGGGAAGTACGGAATAAACAAGTAATGATCCAGTGAACCAATTGTATATGTCGCGTCTAAATCAATCGGTTGGTCATGAATAAACACATCCCCATTCGCATCGATGCGGAGGCCAGACCAAACCACTTCACCCCAGGTATCACCACGGAAGCCCATACCGCGTAACCGGTTAGGGCGGAGGAAGTTACGATTCTTCTCGATTTCATGAGCCAAGCGCCATAAATCATGGCCCTTCAATGTTGAACGCATGGGGTGAACCGCGTGTGGTAGCAAGGCATGTAAATCATTGGCCGTTACAATACCAGCTGGCAAATCCGTCAAAAACAAACCCGTTGAGAGCATCGCAACATCCGTGTGTGTGCGTGCCTTCAACGCTTCAAGACCAAGGTCAATGAGGCGGTGCTCGCCTTGCAATCCGTTGGTGTAAGCTGTTGGCAATTCAGCAACCACGCGCTTGGCCAGTTGCTGTTCACCGCTCGTTTGATAACCTGCGATTTCAACGCGGTCTTCCGGCAAAGTTGGCAACTCGTCCGTCACAACCGTTGTCGCTTCGACAGCCGATAGATGGCCATCTTCAACCGTTAAATCGATGCGACCAATATGATCACCATAACGTCCTGCGGCAGCCAGCATTGTGTCACCGTGTCGTTCACCATTCACCAACAAGTGGTGCGTGTGCGCGCCGATAATCACGTTCAGATCAGGATAATGCGTTGCTAAATAACGATCCGTTGGCAACCCCAAATGTGATAACAACACAATAAAATCAACTTGGTCAGTTAATTCTGGTATCTGTCGATCAAGGGCGTCAGTGACCTTTTCGGGCATCCAGCCCAACAAAGGTAATGTCAAAATAAACGGTGCTGTCAAACCAAGCACGCCAACGCGCGTTCCCTTTGGTGTGGTGATAATTTTATGTGTCACCGCCCAGTCAGGCACTTCACCCGTTTGCATGTCCGTCACGTTACCTAATACAACCGAAAAATTAGCATGGTCATAGAGATGATTCATATCATCATGAGCCAAGCCTAGTCCTTCGTTATTGCCAATTGTGACCGCATCATAACCAATCTCATTTAACAAGGCGACATTGGCTTGCCCCATTGTCGCTTCCGTCAATGGGTGTTGGCGGTCCAATGCATCCCCGATATCAAAGGTCAACACACTGCGTCCTTCACGAATTAAATGACGCTTTTGTGTTTGTAAATAACGGCGAATTTGTGGCCAGTGCTCCAGATGTGAGTGGATGTCGTTCGTATGCAAAATTGAAATGTTATCCTGCATACGTTTTACCTCCGCTTTGCAAAATCATCGTGCTTACGTTGAATGATGGTCTCAATCTCATTGAAATTGAGTGGCGTACTCCAGACCGGCCGTTCATCTGCCATTAAGTAATCCAAGTCCGTACTATCAACCCCGACGTTAATATTTTCTGGAATTGCCACCATCGTGTGGTGAATGTGCCCGTGCAAGTTAATACTACTTGGCGTTTGACCGAACAACATTGGATAGTGTGTCAAGAAGAATTGGTGGTGGTTCGCCTTAATAATGCGACCAACATCCTCAAACTCATACTTAGGCTTGCCATCAGACAACACCGGATTGTGGGCCGCCAAGTACTTGAACAACGCGCGTGAATCGTGGTTTCCCTTAATGATTACAATGTGTCCGTTCAATTGTTCCAAAATTTCGGCAATCATTTCGTGACCCTTACGTGCTGGGCGTACATGATTAACCATCGCGATATCACCCAAGTGGTACACGGTGTCAGTTTCCCCAACGCGGTCATTCCAGGCCTTAATCATTGCAGGGTGTTCATCGGCCAAAAAGTCGAATGGACGTGGTGCAAAATTGTTGCTTTGCAATAGTTCCTCATGGAAGAAATGCGTATCTGAAGTAAAAAATTCCATTTCTCTCGCCTCTCAATTAGCGGAGTCGACCGCCTTCGTAACTCTTAATCCACTTCTCAAATAATTCAAAATCCGCCGGAAAATCATTATACCCAACAAAACGCAACTCATCTGGTTGATCAGCAAACTTAATCCGAACACCCCACTCATCAGTTTTGTCAGTCACAACCCCACGATATTCCGGTTGCCAAGTTGGCAAAATTTCCATTAGTCGACGTTCAATATTCGGCCACTGGAATGAAACATCTTGCCACATTGATGCAAACGGGCGACGCTTATCGTCAGCCTGCACCTCATCCGCATTTGTGCGTGAAAAATCAAACGTTGCGTCTGTAATATCAGCGAACGTTTTCATTTCAGCTGGCACGCGCAAATAAAAGGCGTGTTGGTCAGTCTGCTTAGCATAAATGTAATCGAACCCAGCTGCTAAATTCCCGCGATAATAAACAACGTATTCTAATGCCATATTACTTATCAATCACAATCAAGTCTGTTGGAATACCCGCCGTCAAGTTCTCAAAACCGTCAGCCGTGACAATCACATCATCTTCGATACGTACGCCACCCTTACCAGCAACGTAAATACCAGGCTCAATCGTCAACAGCATGCCTTCACGAACAATATCTTCGGCAGGTGAACTTGCTGACAAAACAGGTCCTTCGTGAATATCCAAACCAATTCCGTGACCAGTTGAGTGATTGTATTCCTTACCGTAACCAGCTTCAGTGATAATGTCGCGAGCAACCTTATCCAGGTCGGCATCTGCAACACCTGGCTTTACAGCGTCAATTGTGGCACGTTGCGCCTTAAGCACAACATCGTAAATCGTCTTTGATTCATCATCCAATTCACCAAACGCCAACGTACGCGTGATATCTGACGTGTAACCATCCACAAAGTAGCCGAAGTCGATTGTTACCAAATCACCCGCTTCAATCGCCTTATCTGAGTACGTTCCGTGAGGCAAAGCACCACGGTAACCAGATGCAACAATCGTATCGAATGATGGCTTATCGGCACCCTTTTCCTTGATGATACGATCAAGCAAGTTGGCAACTTGACGTTCCGTCATGCCAATGTGCAATTGTGGAATCATCTCGTTGAAAGCCTCAACAGCCACTTCAGCTGAACGGCGCAACTTAGCCAATTCGTCAGTATCCTTCACTTCACGAATGGCTTCAAGCAACGCTGGTACTGGTGCAATATCTACGCCAACAAAGTTTTCATCCAAGTAATCGAAGTCACGGAATGGCAACGTGTCTTCAAAGCCCAAGTTTTCAATCTTAAAGCGCTTGGCTGCTGCCATCGCAACACCCCAGTAGTCACGGGTAACCAACAATTGAACACCCTCATCTAGGCGTTCGCGGTATTCTTCTTCGTAACGGGCATCGGTAATCAAAGCGGCGTTTTCGCGACCGATCAAAACCAAGCCATCCCCAGTTCCGCCTTCGAAGCCAGTCAAGTAACGCATGTTTGTGCCGTTCGCGATGATCAAACCATCAATTCCCAATGGTTCGAACAAGCGACGGACATTTTCGATTCGTGTGTTCATGATTATTTTCCTCGTTTTCTTAATGCTTCCATTATAGCAAATCCCACCTGTCACGGCTGATAAGTGTTGTCTTTTCGGTTAAATCAAAAAACAGTCACTCATTCACGAGCAACTGTTTGTTCTTAGGCTTTAAAAATGATGATTGGCGCTGTTTGTAAGGCGTGAATTGCCTCCCAATCAAGTGCAACACCGATGCCAGGTTCGGTTGGCACTGGCAACAGTCCAGCATGTAATACCGGCGCATCCAAAATAATATCCCGTTCAAAGTAACGGTCCGCTTGCGAATTATCACTCGGAATACTATTTGCGCCCGGTATACTTGCTAGCGCCGCATCAACAGCGCGACCCAGGCCAGAACTTAGCATGCCACCAAGCCAAGGCAATTTGCCAGCCGCTAGCGCCAGCTCGATGGCTGTTTTTGCAGCCGTAATCCCACCAATTTTGGCTTGCTTAATCGTAAAGGCATCTGCCGTTTGATCAGCCAATGCGCGTTTCACATCAGCTAATTCATTTAGTGATTCATCCAGGCTGATGTGCATTTGTAAACGCGCTTGGGCTTGTTGGTGTGCCTGCCAGTCATCGATTGCAAACGGTTGTTCAATCATGAAAATGCCAGCAGCCTCAAGTTGTTGTAACCGTGCAAAGTCAGCCGATTGCCATGACGCATTCGCATCAACTGAAAACTGCTGATGCGGGAATTGGCTAATGACCGTTTTTAACATTTGTAAATCCGTTTGCGAATCAATCTTCAACTTAATCCGTCGGTAGCCTTGGTCCACAGCTTCCTCGACTGACGTCATCAATGCCATCTCAGTATCCGCAATGCCGATCGCAATACCCACAGCAATTTCAGATGCCGTACCGTCAATCAATTGTTGCAACGATTGGTGCATCGCCTTGCCATAAGCATCATAAAAGGCCATTTCAAGACCAGCTTTAGCGAATGACAAAGTTGACTGTTCAGCTAACCAGTTGGCTATGTCAGCGGGTGTCGCAAAGTCCTCACCCAGTAGCATCGGTGCCAATCGTTCAATTTCAGTAATTGACTCCGCGTGTGATTCTGACGCGTAACTGTGATCAATGAAAGATTGCACATCCCCATACCCAATCACGCCATCAACCGTCATAGCAACCAACGTTAGTGGGCGGTCATATGTCACATCATGCGCCGTTTTAAATGGTTGCTTCAATCGCAACATCAACGGGCGTAGTTCGATTTGTTCAATCCGCATCGTTAGCATACCCCATCAGGATGTCTGTGACTTCGACCGGCTTTTCAAAGTGCACATTGTGTCCAGCGCCCGATACGGCAACACGTACTGCATTGGGCAACATTTCAGCCATGCTGTCATTAATCGCCGTAAACTTTGCGTCATCAGCACCAGTGATAAGAACCACCGGAAACTGAAGGTTTGTTAGCTCAGGCCAATAGTTTGGCATGGCCCCAGTACCAAAACCACGCAATGAATTTGCGACATTCACCGCAGTTTGGTTGACGCGTTGTTCGTGCATAAATGCTTGTTGTTCAGCGGAAGCATTTTGTTGGCTCGCAAACAGTGGCAACTTTTCCCAATCGGCAACAAAGGCAGCCATGCCCTCTTGCTCAATTCGATTGGCCTTCTGTTCATCGCTCGCCACCCGCGCTTCACGCGCTGCTTGATCAGCGATTCCTGCTGTCCCGCTCTCTAAGAACAAACGCTGGAGGCGTTCAGGAAATTGGTGGGCAAATGCCAACGCCAAACGCGCCCCCATTGAATAACCCACCAAATTAACCTTGTCGATTCCCAACGTATCAAGGATTGCGACGATATCAAGTGCTTGGTTAGTGGCGTCAAATCGTTTGCGCGCCACAGCTGGCGTTTGACCGCCGAACCCTAGTAAGTCCAGGTAAATCCGCGTACCAGCCGGCTTAACCTGTTCGTAGTCAGCTAAACTTCCCATAAAGCCGTGGAAAAATAGCCACGTTGGTTCGCCAGCACCTTCAATTCGTACATGATACGGATACTCGTTTACCAGCACTAGCTTATCCATTGAAAGCCTCACGAATCTTGGCCAACAATGCATCGTGTTCAGCAACGTTTTGCGCACGCGTACTTTGCACCTCAATCAAACGAAGTGTCGTTGCAGGTTGCGCAATCAACTCACGCAAATCATCTTGTGACGTCGCCAAATGATACTCTGCATCATAAAGGGCTGCAATCTTCTCAACCGACAAGGCCAACGGCGTCCCGAACATTGGTTCAAAGTAATCCTTCGCAGCTGCTTGTGGTAGGAATGAGAAAATCCCACCACCATTGTTGTTCACAACCACAATCGTCATGTCCAAGTTGGCTTGATGCGCCATCATTAAACCATTCATATCGTGGAAGAGCGTCAAATCACCCGTCAAGAATGTCGTTGGCTTGCCAGTCATCGCCATCCCAAAGGCTGATGAAACTGTCCCATCAATCCCATTTGCGCCACGGTTTGCCATCACATGCACCTTTGTGGCTGGCATAAAGTAATTGTCCATGTCACGGATTGGCATTGAGTTGGCAATAAACACTTGGCTATCATCCGGTACTGCTGCCAACACGCTAGGCAAGGCAACTTCAGACATTTCCGTCGTTGCAATCGCTTGTGCAAGAGTTTGCTTAACCGTTTGCCATTGTGATCGATAATCATTTTCGGCACGGCCAGCAGTTGCCAACAGCTCATCAATCAGCGCCATCTCATCAACAGCCAAGGTTGTGGTTGTTTGACGTGAGTGGTCGTGACCAGCATGGTTAATACCGACTTGAATGACTTGCACTTGCTTGTCACGTAGCCAAGCGACAACCCGGGCAGAAACCGGTGTACCACCAAAGCGCACTACGACATCAGGTACGAGTGCATCATCAAGCGCACCCGCTTCAAGCAACGCATCGATACCATTAATGGCTGCGTCACTTGAGCGCACGTTACTCAAGACATCCGCTAACATTGGCGCTTGGAAGTGTTCAGCCAGCGCAACAAACTTTTCGGCTATCCACCCCGTCTCATCAGGTCCAACCAAAATTAGCGTCTTTTCATCACGAAGCTTGTTCGCAACCATTGCGACAGTTGTTTCGTCAGCACGCATCGTTCCCACGGTAATCGTTTGTTGCGTTATCGTTGGCCATGCTTCACCTAAGTCAGGCATCAATGGCTTGCGCAATGGCAGGTTAATTTGGACCGGACCTGCTGGTGCAGTTGTCGCCGTCACAACAAGTTGTTGCACGTGATAATCAATATACGCCATCACATCAGCGTGGTCATCTTGCATCTGCAACGCACTAAATGCCTTGGTGTTGTCACCGTACATGTTCGCTTGGTTAACCGTTTGTGGTGCCCCAATTTCTTGTAGTTCTTCTGGTCGATCAGTTGTCAACGCAATCAATGGCACGTGCGAAATGTGTGCTTCCATTATGGCTGGCAAGTAATTGGCCGTCGCTGTTCCTGACGTTGCCAACAAAGCCACCGGTTGGTGCGTTGCCTTTGCCATACCTAGCGCAAAGAAAGCTGCTGAGCGTTCATCAACATCTACCGTCACACGTACGTCATCACGAACAGCTTGCATTTCAGCTAGTAACAAAGCGAATGGCGTTGTGCGTGAACCTGGTGATACCACGAAGTCATGCACACCTTGGGCAACCAAGCTGGTCAATAAATGTTTAATGTTTCGCGTCAAAATCTCGTTCATTTTGCTTGTCCTTCTAATAAATTCATCATAGGTTGCATCTTCAACCCTGTCTCTGCATATTCAGAGTCCGCATTTGAGTCGGCCAAAATACCAGCACCAGCAAACAAGTTTGCCTGCGTACCAGTCGCCCACATTGAACGAATGCCGACAATCATTTCGCCATCGCCATCAGGCTTCACAACGCCGATTGGACCAGCAAATAGCCCTCGTGGTTGGCGTTCAATTTGCGCAATCGTAGCCATTGCCCAGTCAACCGGCTTGCCACCAAGTGCCGGTGTTGGGTGCAAACGTTCAGCCAACACCAAAACGGTGTTTTCACCACGTAGTTTACCGGCGATTGGCGTGTACAAATGTTGTACTTGCGGGTTCTTCATAATTTGTGGACCATCTGGCAAAGTTAAGTCAGCCACGTCACCTAGTCGGTCAACAATTGTTTCAACAACATAGGCGTGTTCTTGCAGATTCTTAGCATCATGCAACAATTCATCTGCTAATTGCCTATCTTCTGTTTCAGTCTCACCACGACGAATCGTCCCAGCGACACCGGCCGTCTCAAATTGGCCACGGTTCACTTTAGCCAAGCGTTCAGGGGTTGCTGCAATAAACACCTCATCGCCACGCTTGATGACCATGTGATAACTATTAGGTTGTTGATCAGCTAAATCTGCCAACAACTTGGCCAAATTCAATTGACCAGAAATCGTGACTTGTCGTTGCCGACCAAGGACAACCTTCTGGTGAGTGTCATTTTCCGTCATATCTTGGATGGCGTTGTTCACGCGGTCTGGCCAATCCGTTTCGTCTGTTGTAGCTAAAATTGCGACTGGTTCTTGGCGATATGGCGCACCAAACGGATTGGTCTCGCGTCCCCACAAGTATTGATCAGTGATGTCATACAACACCGCCGGCAAAACAAAATAACCATTCATTAGTTGGCTATCCGGTACCTTTTGGTCATCGAATGCAAATCCACCAAAGACTGGATAGCGTTGTTGCTTTGCCCAGTCTGCGACTTCTTCGAATGATGCCCCAATTAATTCTTCTGCGATACCAAAGCCATAATAGCGTGACCGTTTATCGGCTGTTGCAAAATAAACGGCATTTTCAGCTTGCGCAAAGCGGTCGCGGAGTTGTTTTTCAGATGGAAAACTCATGTCTATACCTCACTTCTGTTCTACTAGTATATCACTCGTTTGTACCATACACGGGCCACATTTTAAGTACGTTACAATTTATCTTGTTACACTTTTAACGAAGTCCATAGTATACTATCAGTATGCAGATTTATCGCATCGATTTCTCACAATTAATCTCACAACTTTTGCTGGTAACCCAGCATTTACCTTTCAAATCGAACGCTGCATATTAGCTCGCTTTTGCCACTCTCTTGGCATAGGCGGGCTTTTTCGATACCTACAAAAAAGAGAATGTCGCAACATTCTCCTACCATAATTTATTCAAATTGGGCATCGTACAACGTCTTATACGTGCCACCTTGCGCAAGCAACTCATCATGGGTGCCACGCTCAACAATTTGACCATCATTCAACACAACAATTTGATCAGCATTGTGTACCGTACTCAAACGGTGAGCAATCACAATCGTTGTCTTGTGGGTCATCAAATTATCCAAGGCATGTTGAATAATCTTTTCAGATTCGTTATCCAACGCCGCCGTTGCTTCATCCAAAATCACGATTTCAGCGTCCTTTACCAGTGCACGCGCAATTGACAAACGTTGCTTTTGTCCGCCAGACAACTTGACACCACGTTCACCAACAGTCGTGTTCATCCCGTCCGGTAAGCCACGAATAAAGTCCGCCACCGCTGCACGTTCAGCTGCATCCCAAAGTCGCTCATCACTAACATCCCCAGAACCATAACGAATGTTATCTGCAATTGTCCCATCGACAATCGTGACGTCCTGGCTAACGATTGAAATGTGTTGGCGCAAATTTCGAATATCGATATCTTCAATCTTCATATCATCAAAACGAATCTCACCACCAGTGCGCTCATAGAAACGCGTCAACAAGCGAATCAAGGTTGACTTTCCAGCACCTGAACGACCAACTAACGCGGTTGTCTTACCAGCTGGAATCATCAAATTAATCCCGTTCAAAGATGCTACACGCTCTAAGTCATAGCTGAACGTCACATTCTCCAGCTCAATGCCCTTCTGCAAGGGACTTGGGAATGGTTGTGGGTCATCGGCATTTTTAATTGTTTCAACTGCCCCCATAATGTCCTTGATACGATCGTAAGACACTTGAGCCGTTTGCAGCATATTCAGCAAACGTGAAAATGAACGGATTGGGTCTTGTAGCAACGCCAAGTAACTCAAGTAGGCCACCAATTCACCAACTGTTAAATGCCCTTGAATGACCAACAAGCCACCAAACGCCAAAACAATCGCCGTTCCGATGGTATTAATGAAGTTGACCAAAGGTTGGAAAATTGCCTGCCAACGGGTTGCTTCGAGTTGATACGTATTTTGTTCTTCAACAATATCCTTGAAGCGACGCGTCTCTTCATCTTCCGTCGTATAGCTCTTAATCAACTCAATTTCAGTAATTGTCCCTTGCAGTTGATTTGAAATTTGCGAACTCGTCGCACGAACCTTGGTGTACGCTTCACGAATGCGTGCACGGAAGAAACGAATTGTCACAAACAATACTGGGAACGTGATGCTAACCAGCAAAGCCAATTGCCAATCTTGAATAAACAAGAACGTCAAAACAGCCACGAACGTAAAAATATTACCAATAATGCCGAAGCTATCTGAACTGATCAAGTTCTGTAGGCTACTGATGTCACTGGTCAAACGCACCATCAAATCACCCGTTTTAGCACTTTGGAAATAATCATAATCTTGCTTCAAAATGCGGTTGTACGTCTGCAAACGTAAGTCGGTAATTGAACGTTGTGACAACACCTGCATCAAGTAAGTTGAAATAAACGACACAACGCCCAAGGCCAAGGTCGTTACCAACAATAGTGACACTTGCACGGTCAAAGCAGAGACACTTTTCAATGCCACCGCATGGTCAATCACGCGCTGCGTAAATTGCGGCACGATGAAATTCAAGCCTGCGATAATAAGCAACAACACCATGTTTAACACTAACAATGACTTACGCTTTAAGACGCTACCAAACACGAACTTAAGCATCTCCGTCAATGTTGTATCTGATTCTTTTAGATAAGCCTTCATTTCAGAAGGACTCATCCGGCCACGATTCATCATATCTCGTCACCTCCACTTCATTTTCTCCGACAACAATCATAACACCGCTGACGAAAAGTGAGTGCAAAAGGGTTCGCATAAAAAAGCCGAACCTGAACTGAACCCCGAAAATTGGAGTGACGTTTAAGCGGCTAACTGGTCGGAAAGATTTCGGTATTGAACCGGAGTTCTTCCGGCCAGTTTTGTTTTTATCCGCTTATTGT